>Ga0247611_10000962_pt1 | contig 54474 bp, 43 predicted proteins | sample 177DNAGHGhighgp2_FD_192422 | JGI IMG/M metagenome (GOLD analysis project Ga0247611, IMG submission 192422) | Sheep rumen microbial communities from Palmerston North, Manawatu-Wanganui, New Zealand - 1770 DNA GHGhigh gp2 | ecosystem: Host-associated > Mammals > Digestive system > Stomach > Rumen... | reverse complement strand
CAGTTTGAGCTGAAGATGAATTAATAGTTTTATCTAATAATAATTCACTATTATAACTAGGTGTAATTTCAGAAGCATTACTATCTAAATCAAAAAGAGCTCTAGCTAAAAATCCACCACCTGCTAATACCATCATATTAGATTTAGACCATTTAAGTTTCATTTCTCCATCTTCATCAGTAAATAATTCTACTTTAGTATGTGGTCTATAATGAAGTCCAGGTTTATTATATTTCTCTAATGATTTTTTATTTATATAACTTTTAAATTCTTTATCTTCTTTTGTAATACCAAGATTATCTTGAAAATTTAATACCTTAGTAAATTGATCCATCTTTAAGAATTCTCCCTTCTAATAAAGTTACTTATATGTTCGAGAGCATAACAACTACAATTTCTACTTATTTTAATACAACAGATGTTACGTATATATTAGTATCATTCATAATAATACCTCTATATGTATCTTCAGATATTAACTCTAATGGCTCATCACTAGATATAGGATCCCCTGGTTTAAAATAAGTAGGATTATTTGCTATTATATGAATAATATATTCAGATCCATGTTTAAGATTTACAGACCCAGTTATATCTTCATATTCTCCAGATGTAAGATACATAACTTGATCTTGCGATTGAATTAAACTTATAGTATGATATGCTAAAGAAGCTTCTGATGATGCTATTATATCTATATCTTTATCTAGAACGAATTCTTGTGATGTATCTACTACATTTATAGTTTTAGTTTGACCATCTTCTATATATCTAATAATAGAATATGATGATTTATAACCATAATCTGGAATTATTTTAATTGTATATTCAGTAGAATCAAATAATTCATATACTTTATAAGTAGAAGTTTCAGCTACTGGATTTAATGTATCAATACTGTATTCTTCAGTATTATCTTCAAAAGTAGCAGAGACTATAATTTTTTGATGAGGATATTTATATATCGAAATTCTATGCTTAAATTCTGTAGCTGGAGTTGCTTCAATTATTTCGTGCTCAGATTCAACAGTAATTTCACCAATACGATTCAATACACCTGGATGATAGCCTGGATTTGCAGTAACAATAGATGCATATTTAGACCAATATGCTACAACTATACTAACATCATCTTCTACATCTGATTCTACAACTACTCCTAAATCTGTAGTTGTAGTTATAACTTGATGCTCTGTATGTTTAATTTCAAGTTCACAATTAATAGGAGTAGCTTCTCCATTAGCAGAAATAGTAACATTTTTTACTAAATTATATTTATTGCCTTCTACTATATTAGTTAATGAAGATTTTACATATCCTTCATGTGGTACAAGAGATACAGAAAAAATTGTATTATATGGTAAAGAAATAGATTTAATATTTGTATAAGTTTGAGTTACGTAAGTTCCTGTTGAATTGTATATATATATTATAATATCTTGATTTTTATATTTAGTTGCACTTATAGTACATGATATTGGTGTTGCTGGAGTTGCCATTATAGTTATATCTTTTTCAAGAGTACCCTGGGAGATATTTAATCTCCCAGGGGTATATCCATCTTCAGCTACTATTTCAGTTGAAAATGTTGTTTTTTCTGGTAAAGGAACAGATTGAGTAAATTTACGACGTTGTACCATAATAAATTTCTATCCTTTCACTTCACATCACAGATGGTATTCTAGTTGGTGCTGTTGCAATAATATTAATATCTTCTGTTACCATTATAGAACCATCAATATTAAGATTTCCTGCAATATAACCTGTATCAATTGATATTATTTCAGCACTAATAGTATTTCCTGATTTAAGAGTAAATGTTTCTGTTTTAGCATCTTCTTCAGCTTGATCTTGATTTACATATACAAGAACAGTTTGATGTACTGGATCAGGATTAATAATAGTTATAGTATTAATATTAGGAGTAGCATCTTTAGATGCATACACTACAATATTATTTCTTAACTCATCAGAACTACCATTTATAATTTCTGCAGTAGTAGTATAACCAGGATTAGCAGTAATATATGATGTGTATGATGATCCAAATGGTACATAAGTATCAGAAGTAAAACTTTCACCATTACATATTACTGTAATAACTTGATTATTTTTATGATCTATTGTAATAAGTAAATTTTCTGCTTCAATTGCAGGAGTAGCAGATATGGTAATATCTTCATTTACATAATGATCAGTTATATTTAGAACTCCAGCAATATAACCATCTTCTGAAATAATACTACAAGTTATATGAGTATTTGGAGTTACATTAATACTACCATTTCCACTATAAGTACTACCGTTATAATGAACTTTAATAGTTTGATGTAAAGTTTGCTCTAATTTAACTTTATATTTTATTACTGTAGCTGCTGTAGCTGTTATACGAACAACTCCTGTTGTTCCTACTTCTACATTTTTATCGAATTTTCCTGTAGCAGGAATATTAAGTGTTCCAGGATTATAACCTTCATCAGAATATACCGATAATGAATAAGGAGTATTATATTCAATATCTGTAAGTTCTTTAGTTTTTCCAGCTTGAACAAATTCTACTATTCCTTTAATATTAAGAGCTATAGCTTCATGACTTGGAGCTACTATTATAACAGAATAAGTTCTAAGAGTTGCTTCAGAAGCAGATACTGAAACATTGTCTGTTACTTCAAATTTATTATCTCCTGTAATTACTTCTTCAGGATATATTTCTATAGTTCCAGGTTTATAACCTTCATCAGCTTCTATTTTTACATTATAAGATATACCATAAGGAACAACTTTAGATTTAGTAGTAGACTCTCCAGTTCTATATACAGTAATAGTTTGATTAGGTGTTTGATAAATATTTAATTCTTTCATTATAGTAGTAGCATCTGTAGCTTCTATTACAATATCATCATCAAATACTTTACCATATTTTATATTAAGAATACCAGGATTCCATCCTGAAGATGCAGAAATAAATGCATAGAATTCTGTGCCGTATTCTACATTAAAAACTACATTACTAGATGCTGAAGATGTTTTAACTAAATCTGTTGTAGTGTATACTTTTATAGTTTGATTTAAAGTTTTCTTAATTGTAATTTTAGAAGTTGTAGTAGTTTTATATGGATAATCTGAAGGTAATGGTAAAAATCTAGATGGTATGCCAGATGTAATTTTAGGTATCATAGACATTTTATCTTTAACTTCTATAAAATCATCTTTATATAAATATACTCCAGATTCTATGGTTTCATGAATATCCAAATAATCTGGTTTTTCTAAATCTACTTCTGTATCTTTTACATCAATAATTTTAATAGTATTTAGCATAGGATCATCAGCTGTAAAAATAATAAAATCGCCTTTAGATCTTAATACTATTTTATATGATTTAAAGAAATTAATTATAGTAAATAAATAATTCAATAATGAATTTCCAGATACTCCTGGAAACATGTCATATATATTACGAAATTCATCTGAATCTATATATTCTTCTAATAAGTATACTATGTCAGCTATACGTTCAATAATAGTATCATTTCTTTGAATTTCATCATCTATAGATTCTATGTATACAATATCATTATATAATTCTATATTTCTATAATATAATAATTCTTTAAATGATCTAGCAACTATTGTTTCTCCAGCACTATGACCATTAGCTGTATGATGAATATCATCTTCATATCCTAATGCATCTATACCAGCTTGAGTAAGAGTTACTTTATAAAATTTATCACTAAATTCAATAGTCATTAAAGTATCATAAAATTTCTTCCAAATAGAATATATATCATAGTCTGGAGATTGATAAATAGTATTTACAATTTTATCATATATAGATTTATTATTATTAAAGATCTTAATAAAAGATTCCATATCTTTAATTTGACCATTACCATCAGATATATATTCATCACCTATTACTGTAGAATCTAAATTATCAAGAGTGATAAAATCCCATACATCATAAACTGAAATATTGTCTATACTATTAGTTATTTTATATTCATTTCCATCCCAGTGATATATTTTTTTATTTAATTTATCTATATAGAACATTCCGATCTCTCCAGTTTCTGGGAAATCACTAAATGTACTATAACTATTAATATCTAAATATCTAAATTGATCTCTTAACCATTCTTTTAATGCTTCTAAATCAGCATTAAAATTAAATCCTTTAATTCTAAGAATAGTAGAGAAATTATTAAGAATATAATCTTCTACTCCAGCATAAAGATATGCTAATGAAGTCATATAGCAGAATAAATGAGCTATATTAAATTTAGCATATGGAGCTATACTAGGAACTTTTATGTTTAAATTATTTTCAATAAGATTTTTATCATATAGCATATTATAGAAATATGAAATTCTAAATGCCATTTCAGATATATTTATTAAATAATTAATACCAAAATATTTAGTTCGTTCATAATTAAATTTCTTTTTTAATATATCTAATTTAACTTTATTATGTAATTCATTTCTATCTGTATCATATCCTATACCATCCCAAAAATAATCTTCTATCGTAGCAGGATCATATTGTAATACATTAATTTTTTCCATAATTTCTAAATTATGATATTCTTGAGATAAAGGTACTCCTATGAATTTAAGATTATAATTTTTTTCATAATCTTCTTCATAAGATTGATATAAATATTTTGGACTATCAAAATATATAAAATTGAATTTTAAAATATCATATGTAGGAATAACACTAGAATCAACAAATGTTAGAGCACCATTAATAACTTCACAAGGATAATTACTAGTAGTATCATCGCCTGTTTCATCATTATCAGATCTATAAACAATATTGTTATCTTCATCTGTAATATACATAAACCATCCATTTTCTAAATAATTAGAATATGGATATGGAATACTAATAATTAAATCATCATCTATTATTTCTTCTATAGATTTTTCTATTATTCTAGTTTTTATTCTTTCTTCTAATTCTCTTTTATATAATCCATTATATAAAAATAAAACTGTTACAGAATCTGTAGCTGCTTGATATTCAGACATAGTGTCATCTAAATATATAAAATGTGTAACAACAGCTCCATTTTTCTCAGTAGCATAATGAACTCGTTTAGGACTAATAAGCATAGAATTATGAAAAACTAATATACCATGACCAGTTTCAAAATAATTAACAAATGGTAATGAAATATTAAATCTAGGTTTACCATTATATTTTAATCCAATAGTAGGATATTGTTGTTCAGATTCTATATTATTTGCCGTAACTATATTTCGAATAAATAAGAAATACATTTTTTCATTAGCTGCTGGAAGTTTATCTCTATTAGTAATTGTAAGTTTTTTAGTGCTTTCATTAATAGTATAATCAGATGGTTCTAAATAATTACCATATATATCAATAATTACTCCACCATTATATTCACTAAAGAAATTATCTTCTGGCAATTCAATATCAAATTCAGATTGATAATTTTCAGAAACTATTAATTGTTTACTTACAAACTGTAATGAATTCATTGTTTCATGAGGCCCATATACAAATGATACAGTAATAGTTTCTCCAGTTTTAAGACAAAGAGAACTATCTCTAAGTAATAATGTTTTAGAATATACGTCATAATAATCTTTATCGAGCATACGAATATCATTACGTACTTTTACATATACTTTATACGGAGTTTTTAAATAATTTTCAAATGGATACATTGAAGTCAGATCTTCATTTACCAATGAAAATTTAGTTTGATAATCTTCTGTAACTGTAATAGTTACATCTTTTCTTTGAATATTTATATCTTGATATGTAGACGCTTCTGCATATACAAAATAAAATACCACATCTATATTTTTAGGAACTTTAATATCTGTAAATGTTATTGTATGATTATTTTTATTTACAGTATATCTATTATTTTGAACGAATGTATTTCTATAAGTAATAAAGAATATATTATCATTAGCGGTATAATTAGTAAAAGGTTCTGGAATAGTAAATGTAGTTTGATTTGCAGTAGTTGCAGTTACAGTTACTTTTTTATATTTAGTAATAATATTTTTTGCAAATAAATATATTAAACTAACATGTCTTCCTTTTTCATTAGTTTTAGTAATATCAAAAGATGAATCTAAAGTAATAGTATTATTAGCTCTATTTATAGTATACTGATCTTTGCCTAAAATAGCTCCACCTAATGATACAAGTAAATCATTTCCATCTATAAGATAACTCTTATATGGAAGCTTAAATGAGAAAGTTCTACTTGTAATAATATCTATATCATCAGATTTTACAGATAAACTATTTTCTTTATCTATATTAAATTTTTCAGGATCATAATAATAAAAATCAAATCTAAGATTACTAAGTCTTTTCTTTAATACTAATTTACTTTCATTATTAATAGTATAATCTATATTTTCTGCTAATTCTCTCCCATTAGCAAATATAACCATTTTATTTCTTGATTCTAAATAATTATCAATTGGAAATGGAATATCTATTATTGTCCCAGAAGCATACGTTCCAGATTTTATATATTGATCATGAGTAATAATATCATTTTTGGCAATATTAGTAGTTTCTACTTGATCATAAATAATGTCTCCCCATCTATCAATATTTCTATCTCTAAGAATAAAATATTTAAATACTTCAATATTTTCAGCTCCAAATAAGTCAATTAAATTTAACATACCTTGAGCGCAAGATTTATATCTAATTAATTGATTTACATTTTTACACATACGATATTGATATTTAATAGGAATACTATTGTAGTATGGTATACCATACATTTCAAAGATAAATTGAATACATCTTTTATCTAATATATCTTTCTTTACAATATGCTCTTGAAGTTCAGAAAGTATATCAATCATAGTCATTAACATTATCATCATACCAATAAAATTAGAATAATATTTAGAAGTCATTTTTAAACCTTCTGAATAAAAGGTTGCCATAACATATAATCTATTTTCATTATATTTTCTAACAAATTTTTCCTGAATAATGTCGCCATCAGCTTTAGGATAATATAGTAACTGATAATCATATGCTTTTCTAGCAATATAAGGAGTGATTCCATAAGTTATATAATCTAAATATGCAGCATCTGGATAATCTTTTTTAATTTGATCTAAAATACCTCTTTGTTCTAAATATAATAAAGCATCAAGAGGTAATTCATGAATAAATGTGACATTCCATGGATTTTCATTATTTGTAAAAAAATATTCATAATCTCTAATAGGAATACCATAATCATTAATAGGAGGAAGTCCACATATTTTCCTATAATATGGATTAAGTTCTTCATAATTTTCTATATATCTATTTTTAGCTAATTCTGTAATAGCAGGACGATATCTTTCAGGAATAAAATTTCTATCTCTCAAACAATTACGAATTAACACAGGATCAGTGATACCTACATCTAATAATTCTTCTTTACTATAAGAAAATAGTTCAAATATTACACTATCTTCTACACAAGAAATAAGAATATCTCCAGCCATCATACTAGCTTCAGTTTCATTTCTATCTGCTTCATCATCATCTTTAATAACACTACCAAATGCTAATATTTTAGTATAGTATAAAAGATAATCAACAAATGGATTAGAGGTATACGTTTTATTAATTTGTAAATCAGACAACGTAGTCCACTCCTTTCTTTGTGAGATGTCTTAAATATTATTAATATGTAGCAGATCTAAAAACATATTGATAAATCGGTTAGAATGGATACTTTTAGAGTTGATTGAGGTGAATTTAATATGATTCAAAAAATAGATTCTTTTAATTTCAATGAATTTGCAGATGTAAAATCATATGGAGATTTTAATCCAATTTTATATTCTCCTAATAGTCCATTTCAAATTAGTTTTGCACAAACAAAAGAAAGTTTAATGGACGTTGATATATATAGAAATTTCTTATATTCAGCTATAAGTAATTTTAGACAATCTGAATTCTATAAACATTATAAATCGCATATTATTAGTTTAGGTATAGATAGATGCCAATTACATCCTAATATTACTGTAGATAATGAAGGAACTAATTTAGAGATGCATCATCATGTTATTACTATATTAGATATAGCTCTTATTATTACAGAACATATTTTGAATACTTATGGTAGTATAACTTCTTTTGACTTAGAAGAATTGATAAAACAAGCTCACAAAGATCATGAAGTTAACATAGTATTTTTATGTAAAACATGTCATGAACTTTATCATAATTCTAATAATACATTACCACTTCCAATTTCTTCTGGATTTGGAAAATGGTGGGATTTATTATCCAGATATAGATATGGTATAACTAAAGATTTTGCATTTAAAATTTATTATCAATTAAAAACTGATTTATACAAAGTTGATGAAAGAGATCAAAAGATACAAGAAATGATGAAAATTAGAGATCAAATTATAAATTGGTCTGAATATAATCAAACGTTTTTTAAATAATAGGTGGATATATATCCACCTATTTATTATTAATATATTTTACACTAATATAATCTTTTAAGGAGTTGATATTATGAGTAAAAATAAAATAGGAATTTCTAGTATATCTAAATATACATTTCGTATTAAAGAATGGTGGAGAATTCATAAACCAAACAAAAATAATATAATAAATCAAATTAAATTTGATATTGATAATTTTATAGATTTATATAATGAATATAGATTTATTATATTATTTATCATATGGATCATATTAAATATTATATATAAAGATAGTATTATTTTTAATTCTATTCTTATATTGTCAGTTGCTGGGTTATCTATTATTGTAAAATATTTAAATTTTAAAGAAGATCAATTTTATTTAACTACTGATTTTTCTTCTGCTATAAAAGATTTAGATAATCTCATAAGCGAATGTATTCAAGAATATACTTTAATGAATGATTTACAAAATCCTGTATATATTAATGATATAACTGAAACTAAAATTAGAGAAGAAGTTATTAATTTAGTTATAGCTAAATTATCTAAACGATTGATACGTAAACTTACAATAACTTATAATCCTGAAGTAGTTCATAAAATTATTGCTATAAGAGTATATATGATTGTAATGAGATTGGTTGTAGAAATAAATAAAGATAAAGATGCTAATGAGCAGCAAGCTAATCAAACACAAAATACATCTTTTGATCTTAGTAAATATATGATTTATAAAGAAGAATAAAAATAAAACCCAGCTGCATATGCAGCTGGGTTAGATTTATTTATTCATATAAATATTAAAATAGTAATAATACAATTGCATCAAAATATGATAGTTATAAGATACATCAATATATTTTTCAAAATTATTAGATAATTCTTCACTAAGATTCTTAACTCCTAATGAATGCATATTATCAGCAGGAACAAACTCAGATTTAAATCTAAAAGAACTAGTTCTATTAAATTCTCTATAACATTCCTGATCTAATTTCATTTCTGTATATAACTGAATAATATATTTTAAATCTTCAACTGTCATATTAATTGGTTGACGTTCTGCTTTAGTGAATATTAAAGATAATATATCTTTAAAGAAATTATCATGAAGAGCTATGATATTATCATTAATTCCTTTAATATCCATTTTATCATAATTAGAATTATAATAGATTTCAAGATCCATTACTTTATAAAAAGATGTATATGTTCCACCAAGAGCAAATTCTACAGTACCAAATTTAGTATGTAATAAAGTTCTATTTATGACATATACTGCATCTTTTTTTATAGATAAAACAGATTGATCTTCAATATCATTCATATCGAATAACATTTTTCTAGATTCTGAAAATCCATTTTTAAGTTCTTCATTAATTTTAATATTATCTCTCATCATAATACCGACTTCAATTTCTCGTTGAATTTTCGGTAAATTAAATAACCTATTATATCCATCGTAAGACAATAAACCTTTATCATATAAAATACTAATATTAGCTTTACTAATATCATAGTATTTTACATCTGTATTTATTAAGAATGGAATATTAGCAATATAATTATCTTTTAAATATAAATTACTTTTTATACTCATTAGTTATCAACCTTTCTATTATTCATATAAAATGCTATATCTGCATTATATATACCTAAAAAATCTGGATCTACTTCAGATATTTTAATATTATCTAAGTCTTCTTTATCATTTACAATAGCAGTACTATAATGCCATCTATCATAAATAAATTGAGATATACATTCGATAATATTGGATACCAATTCATTTTCTAAATCTGTAAGAATTATAACATTATCGTCTGAATAATAATCAGCTATTATAATATCCATAATACCCATAAACTGATTAAATTCACATAGAAATGCTAAATAATTATTTCTGAAATCTGATCTAAATTTTACTTTATCTTCTTCAGAAAATGGAGCATCTTCTACACTCATATAAAATAATGATGCTATTTCATGAGTCGGCACAATACTACCTACTGATTCTCCAACTATTATTTTAGAAAATAAATTCATTAATATAGCTTTACTATTAGTTATTAAATAATCTGCAAGATTATGATTAGCAAATATAATCATTTAGGATCCTCCATCTTAAATGCAATACTTACTCTATTATCTTGAATATTATTTGTATATTTTTGAATAATATATTGTTTTAATCCATATACATAATTAGTTGCAAATGCTATACACTCTTCCCATGTATTTTGAGGTATAGTATATCCAGCTTTGGTTGCCTCTTCACAAATACGTGCAGCCGTATTAGGATTTAATCCTACAAACTGAATTGGATATTGTAAACAAAATTCATCAGTAGGAATAGTATTATAAGTATATAATAAATCTATAAGAACTGCATATTTTGTAGGATCTACTGAATTTAAATTTATAGCTGGTGATAATTGATATGAAGTACAAGGAATTATACCATATCTATTAATTAAATAATTGATTAATACATTTACACAATTTACAATAGGATCCTCTTCTTCTGGGACATAAATGAATACTGCTATATTATTAAATAATAATGTAAATATGGTATTTAAACAATGCTGAACATAAGGAGATGTACTTAAATATTCTTCATAAAGAATATTACTTTTTTCAAAATCTCCTTCTATATAAGCATCAATACTTTCAAACTGTGGTAATAATACAGGAAGAACACTAACATTATTTGGAAGTTTATATTCTCCTGATATTAATTGCATATACTTAGCTGGAACATCATCCATTATAATTACTTTATAATCTGGATTTAATATAGCTCTATTTTTTTCTTCAGAATTAGTACTAATTACTAATGGAGAAAGCCAATGTTCTTTTAACATATTATTTCATCCTTTCTAAAAATATTTTTTACTATCATTACTAATATAATATATAAATAAAAAATATTTTTAATTTAATTATAGGAGAGGCATATGCCTCTCCTATAATCTTAATACTCAGATGCAGTATTAGGCTTACTGCCATTAACGACATAAGCAGTTTTAGAAGTTATTGTAGAATTACCTAATGCATTTCCAGAAACTTTCATTTCTAATTCTTTATACTGTGTTTCAGGTACATCTTGAACTTCTACATTATCTTCAATCTTTTTTTCATTATTAGAAATATCTATATCTTTAATCTTCTGATTATGATCTAAATATTCTCTAATGGCATCTCTAACTACATCACCCATTTTATTAATATCATAATAAACATTGGGTGCAAAATAATGTGTAAATAAATCATTCTCCATAATCATGAGTCGATTTGTATGTAAAATCTTTTTAGCTTTTTCTTCTTGATCTGAAAGAATTCCAGAATTTTTCATACTTTCAACTTCACTAGTACGAACAATGAATTGCGATACTCTCATATATTTATCTACATCAATTACAAGTTTCTGTTCAATAAATGTAATAAGATCAGAATCTAATTTATCAATTTCTAAATTAAATTCTTTTAAAATACTTTCCATTTTCAAGTTGTCATTTTTAACATTACGATCTTGCGATACTTTAGGTTTATTGAATAAAGTTTCTTGTTTAGAAACTACTTCTTCTTTTTCTTTATGCTCTTTACGATTAGTAGATTCTTCATTACTATTAAATTTACTCATAATAGTATATGAAGTTTTTTGGTCTACAATCACATTAGCACCATTCTTAATCTCAAAAGAACCGTTCATGTTTTCTGCTTTGATTACATAATCCATAGCATCTTCACTCCTTTTTAGTTTCTTATTTATTTCATTTAGATATCTAAATGATGAACCAATATCTTTAGCTGCATATCGTTTACCACATTTATTACACATCAAGAAATTGAATCCATCATCATAGATAATATGACCATCACATTTTGTTCCATCTATATTTATCATAGTACAAACCAATCTAGATTTGTTTACTCGATATATATATGGAAAGTCTAATAGAACAGGTCCGAATCCATAGCGAATTCCCCAGTTCATGAAGAAATCTGTTCCTATATCTTCTAATAAATATCCATGATCTATTAAATAAATTATCACATTGAATATTTCATTAGCATATAATAAGAACATATCTTTATTTGTTATTGGTTCAACTTTTTCCATTAATGATACAGTTCCACATTTACTAATATCGTAAACTTTCGGAATAAATGGCTTTAAAACATTTTGATTATAGAATTCAAATTTATTAGCATCTATTCCTACAGAATCTATTCCTATTTTCAATATAAACGTATCATCTGAAATATGTTGATATATTACTCTATTAGTACCAGAATATTTTCTTATGAAGCCTCTTGGTCCTAATATTTCATCATATACTTTAAATTTGTCTTTACTAGATACAATATTATATTTTGGATTAATAGCTAATTCATGTAATAGATATATATCTTCATACATAAGATATGATATTAATCCATTATGAGTTTTTAAATCAAATAACTCACTTCCTTTAATACTAGAAAGACCAGAATTAAAGCCCTTAGCTATACTAAGAGCTTTTATTCTGATTGAAAAATCATTAATCATATCATAGGCCTCCTTTGTCTACTTAGAAGCCTTTCAATGAACTTCTGTCTACGAGTTTCAATATCTAAAGATTTATCTATACCAGACAAACTTACTGGCGCATATCTTGGCAGTTTAGTAACTTGACTTAATCCTAGATTTTCAATATTTTTATCTAAAACTTTATCAATGATTGACTGCTTACATTTACTAGTGTCTGTCTTAGTAGTTTTCCAATCCTCATATTGTTTTCTCATTGCTTCTTCTCTAGCAATGTTCCAACTCGTAACATTCATAGCTATAATATAATCATTAAATGTCATATTAGGTTTATGGAATCTTCCTTCAGACAGTCTTTCCCATTCTGCATTAAACATCTGAGCTCTTCTAGTAATTTCATTACTATAATCTGAATCTTTAAGATTATATAATTTTTCAATAGTCAGATTATTCATTCTATTACTATACATAACTTCATACATGTTTTCAGTCAATCCTGCTCTTGGTTTATTCCACCACTCGGCGAATTCTTTTTCAAAAATTCCTCCTTTCTTTTCTTTAAGATAATTACTTCTAGAAATAGATTTTGTTAGTCTATATCTATCAAAATTACCTTTAGACTTTTGATCTTTGAGTTCATTAATAATATTTTTAGCTTTGATATATGCTTTATCTTTATCTCTTGGTATAACTTCGATATCTCTAGCATTCCATAATATCTCTAGTTTATCAGATAAAGTATTAGCACTCAAAATATTACTTATATAACTCACATATATATTATCTAATTTCAATGAACTATGCTCTATAGATTTTATATTACTTGTAATTTGATCAATTTCTTCTATAGTAGATGGTTTAGGTTTTAATACAATCATAGTACTACCAGACATTATTACTGTAGATTTATATAGACATAATGGATCATTATCTCTATACTCTATGAGTTGATCTAAACAATCTCTTTTTAAATATAAAAATTGCTTATAATCAATACAATTTCTTGCCCAAGCAAATATATCTGCTAGTTCAATATTATATCTACTTAATTCTGTAGCTATCTTAATTGTATCATCTTCTGCTAATTGTTCTACAGAATCTTTTCCCATACTACTATAATCATCATAGGAATCAAAATCTTCATCATAAATTACTTGTTTAATAGATCCATCTTTAGAATTATAAAATTCTCTTACAGGGGTTCCATCCTCTGTACAAGTAATTCTACTTGACTTAATATACCATTGATTTTCTTGTTTAGGTTCATTTATGACATTCTTATATTCTCCTTCCTTATTACTATGAATAATAGGAATACTTCTTCTATCGATTTCATCATCAGTAGGAATTAAATATTTTCCATTATCATTATACCATACTGTTGGTAAACCATTTTCATCTGGTAATCCAGATACTCCAGCATATCCATATCCAGAATAATATCTTGGTCTATTCGGATATCTATTATTAATATAATTGGAATAATCATTTGGATTATAGAATTGAGGAACATTCTGTCCATTATTATACAATATAGGAGCTTTATTCAATATAGCTTTCTTTTGTTCTTCATATTGAATTCTTGCTCTATCAAATGCAGATTGTTGTTCCTCTTTAGAAAATGCTGATTTAAAATGTAATAAACCATCTCCAGATTTTGTATGAAAATTTTCTACAGTTGTTGGAGTATTGGTATTATTCATTCTTCTAACCATTTCATGATAAGAAAGTCTTCTTCTAGGAATAGTATCATTAGATATATCTCTATTAGGATTTCCAAAATCATGATTTTCTTTTAATTTTTCAGCATATTTTTTTCTCTCTTCTTTTTCTCTTTCATAATGAGTATCTTTAAATTCTTCTTCACTCATATGATTAACTGGAATAAAACCTAAACTATTACTTTGTTCTGGTTGAGGAATTATACTTTGTATTACAGTATTTGGATCATTTAATTTCTTATTCATATCATCTTGAAATTTTCTAAGATTCATCAATCCATTAGGATTACTAAATTGATATGAAATAGGACCTCTATTATTCAAATACTGTTGTCCAACTACATACATCTGTTGTTGCTGTTGTCTATACAACTCAGATTGTAATGCGCTTGGAATAGGGTTATGAGGAACTAATGGTAATATAGGACTACTTTGTTTTGGTTTAGGAGTTTCATCTAAACTTGGATCATTAGGATGAATCCATACACCTACATTTTTATCAGGTTTACTCTTTTTAAATTCTGTAAGAACTAACTTCTTACATCTTGGTAGTTCAAATCTTCCTGAATCTAATAATTTACGATTCATTCCGATTAAATCAATATTTACTATTTCATTAGCTTTTTTTTCATCATAAGAATCACTTTTCTTAAATAATCCTGAAAAGTCTATTTTAGCTTCTCCATATGTAGTAATTTCATCTTCCTTAGTTGGTAATTTCACAATTATCACCTACACATTTTTGTAAATTAATTTAGCATATTCAAGCATACAAGAGTCATCTAATACTCTATCTACTTTTATAATATCTTTTTGATAATTTTTTATATCAAACGTAAGAGACTTAGTAACTGTAAGTAAACTATCTCTTGTAAATTTATCAACTACATTATTATACCAACATAACTTTTGAGCTAATACATTAGAGATTTCTTCATTATTAACTTTTAAAAATGATTCTTTAATCTGAGAAATATCTTTTGATACATTAAAATTTTTATGACCTAATTGATGGTATAAATGTAATGGTACACCATTTTCTACTATTACATTTACAATTTTAGCAAATACTTCTTGATTTGCTATTTCAATATTTCTATCACTCACCATACATTTATATTTATTTAATTTTCTATACCACTTGAAGATCCATTCTCTTAATCCTAAAATTGAAATCTGAGAATCTGAAAATACATTAATTCTTGATACATATTTTATTTCATCAGATTTTCTAATGGATGCTTCAATAGCCATTAATAGAGCAAATATTTCTCCATAGTTGTTAGTAGAATCATATATAACTCTATGATTAGTTTCAGCTATTTTTTCATTATAAACAATTGCATATCCAGAGCATGATGTATAATGACCATTTACAGTTGTTATAGATGCATCTGAAAATACATTAAGAGCTGTATTAAAATTTAAATCTATAGTGCACATACATTAGTCCTTTCTTTTAGTTTTAAATTCTTCAAATTCTGAATCATCAAGAATTACATCTTTAAAAGCTACTTTACAAGTATCTTCATTTTGAAAAGCTATAATCTTATCAGAATCATTCATTTCTTTAATTTTAAAATATACCTGAGTTACTTTAAAAGAATAATATAAATCTATTTCTTCTTCACTATTAAATCCTTCACTTAATATAAACATAGTACTTTCTTTAATCTTTCTACGATTAAAAATATCTTTATATGCGTAATTAAGTTTAGGATTAATATCTCTACACATAGATATAGCATATTTAGCTAAACCTATTAAATCAGACATTTAAATCAACTCCTTAATTAAAATATATTGTAATACTCAGTTATATAGTATCTAATTTATTATAAAATTAAAGGTCTAAAAACCCCTAGTACCATATGGTACTAGGGGGGGTCAGAAAGTAGATGTATTACGAAAACCTATGTTCAAGCATAGGAAATCAGCTTTTGGTGGGCCGTCACGGGCTCGAACCGTGGACCTGATGATTATGAGTCAACTGCTCTAACCTACTGAGCTAACGGCCCAAATAATGGTCTCCCTGGAGAGAATCGAACTCCCGACACATAGCTTAGAAGGCTATTGTTCTATCCACTGAACTACAGGGAGATTATTTTTCTCCAAAGAAATTATCTGCAAATTTTTTAGTATTCCATAAAAGCTTTTCATAAAACAAAGCTAATCTCTTACTAACAGCTGAATCTAGTTTATATTTCATTTTATATAAAACTATTTCAACGCCTTTTCTTTCATCCCAAGTATCTCTAGGATCACAAGTAGCAATTGTTCTATAATAATCACAAAGACTAAGTTTCTTATACATATTAGTCTCATAAGTAAATATTACATCACATAATCCACTTTTAGAAAAGAATTTAAAAATACAATCTCTTACGATATTATCTACATATCCTATACCACATGTTTTTTCATCTACAATTCCAATAATCTTTTTGTCTTCTTCTTTGATAATTAGTTTTACATTTACTTTAGCTCCACATTTTAAGGTAATGGATCTAGTTACCGTATACATTTAGATTTCCTCCTATTAATTATTTTAATTTAGATTTTACTAAATCAATAATAGATTTTACTGTAGATGTATTTTTATTTTTTATATCTAATTCTGTTATTTCAATATCAAATTCTTCTTCAAGAATCATTATAATTTCTACAATATCTAATGAATCTGCTCCATAATCATCAACTAATAATCCATCTTCTTTTAGCACATCTTTATTATCTATATCTAAAGATAATTGTTCTCCAATAATATGCTTAACTTTAAGTTCTACATTATTATCATTCATAATTAAATTCCTTTCAAATAATATTAAAAATATGTATATTTACATTTAAAAAATAAAAAATAGACGAGAGTAGCCATAAGACTACTCTCAATCTATTTTTATGAATACACTTCTACCTCAACGCTAGCCTCAGTATTATAATGTACATTGTTTATTTTTTAACTTTGTATATGGATTTTAATGTAGTTTTCTTTCTGTTCTTATTAACAGAATAACCATTTCCATATATTTCTGCTGTACGAAAAGAACGAGCCATATAAGACTCTCGTTCTTTCTTTCTCATTATAGAGATTTTTTCTTTAAATATTTTATATTTTTCACAACTACTATGACAACTAGTATGCCTATCAATACAATCAATGCATGGATTATCTTTTTTTGGTAATGTAGGCATTATTTGGTTCATTTAATACACACCCTTCTTTATCATATCATTCTTCATTTTATTTATTTTTTCAGATCTATAATCCATACCATTATACTGATTTTTTCTCATAGTATCTAATTTATCTTTAAACTCTTTATATTTTTTACATTTACTATGGCAACCAACAAATCTTTCTTTACAATCCAAACATGAACTGCAACTTTTTGGCAATCTAGGTAACATAGCTATATTATTAAACATAGTAATCTCCTTAAAATTTAGTTTTACCCTCATATTTAAATAATGAAATAGTTGTTCCATATGATAACATTTTTTCACGCTTTTCTTTTTTATTAAGTTTATCATATTCAGAACGATATTTTTTATACCTTTCACATTTACTATGGCAACCAACAAATCTTTCTTTACATTTAAAACATGGAGATTTTAATTTTGCTCCTAATGATTTCATTTAATAAATTACCTCTATTGTAATATTTCTATGACGACCAAATAGGATAGCTTTTTTATGGCTTTCCATAAATATATCTAAAATTCCAGATCTACCTACTCGATCTTCTACAGTATATTTATGTCCATTATAAATTACTGTTGACCCAAAAGGAACTCCATTAAGAGCTACTGTTCTTCCTTCTACACATGGTTTACCCATGGCAGAAATATTACTTCCATTTTCATATGGTGTATATGCTGTAACATCTACTACCATAAATACAGATACTAATAATAATACTAAAAATCTTTTCATATTATATTACCTCCTTTTAATTTAGGTTTCAGTAATATAATATATAAGTCAAACAATCTTTTCTTTTGTTTGTATTATTACTTTTATACTTTCATCTTTTATATCATATGAACATTCACATCTACCTTTAAATACTACAATATTATCATTCTTTTTAGATAAATATTGATTTAATTCTTCATATCCTTTTTCTTTACTTATTGTATTAGGATCATAGACAATTATAAGAATATTGAGTTCAGGAACCGATACATCTTTAGTATAAAATTCTTTAACCATTGTATATCCACCTTCAATAACTCTTTGTTCTACAACTTTTCTACTAAAAGCTGCATCAAAATATACAGGTAAAGAATTAATATTCCTATTATTGTCTGTATTTCTACTTATAGTTACATACCATTCACTTATATCAATAATTCCATATCTTTTAATAATCATTTTATTGTATACCTCCAAATTAATTGAAAGTTATTAATATTTTTGATATCTATGCATACCTTAATAAAACATCATTGTAAATCTATTAAAAAGGAGGAGTTTGAGATGAGTGTAAATCCAAAAAACACTTTATCTATAGATAATAGTACCTCTATACAGTCCATAGAAGTTTTAGGAGTTCCTGAGTATGAAATTCCAGATTATGATCTTACAGATCATAAACAATATATGAAATTTTTATTTAATATAGAAAAAGTTTGTAGGAAAAGTTTTGAATATAAACAATTAATGAAATTTTTAAAAGATTTTGGAGGAATGAATAAAGATTCATTCTTAGAAAATGTTACTATAGAAAATGGAGCAAAAATAGAAATACATCATAGTCCATTAACTTTATTTGATATTGTAAATATAATAGTATGCAAAAGAGAAGCTCTTGGAGAAAGTCTTAGTATTCCATTAGTAGCTAAAGAAGTATTATATGTGCATTATAAATTAATAATAGGATTAATTCCATTATGTAAAACTGTTCATGAATTAGTTCATGGTCAATATCTTTATATACCATCTTGGGCTGTACTAGGTAATTTTAAAGAATTTTTAAGATTATACGACCAATGGATACCATTAGAAGTAAGATCTAATTTAGAAAATTTAGAAAAAATGTCTGAAGAATATGATATAAATAAAGTGACTAAAATATTAGAAAGTAAGTTAATAAATATTAATGTAAATAATAAAGATTATCATGTTTCTAATGAAGAATTATTTAATACAATAAATGAATATATTAATATAGAAAAAGAAAAATCAATATAGTTATCCAGGTCTCATATGAGACCTGGATATAATTTATATTAATACTCAGAACTTGTATTTTTTACTTCAACTTCAGTTTCTACTTCAACTTTTTCTTCTTTTACTTCAGTTTCTTCTACAGGCTGAACTAGTTCTGGTTTAACTTCTTTTTCTCTCTTCTGCCTATCATTACGTCTAAATGGTTTTTCATCTTTTTTATTTTTATTAGGTTTAGACTTGTAAGGGAAGAAATTATGTTTTTCGTTACTCTGACTCCATCCTAATTCTACCAACTTAGCTTCAATTTCTTTAATAGAATCAGAATGACCAAAGAAGCTAATACGAAAGCTGTACTGTAAACTTCCAGAACCAGTAATAATATACTTCCATCCAAAAGAAAAAGCATTGCGACTCTTAAATCCTACTTCACGATAAGAAATAGATACAGCAGGACTACGAAAATCTACATATGGAAAATCTGTAATAACAATCTGACTGAATTCTTTAGCCAGATCTTTAGGTGTAATATCTTTCAATTCAATATTAAGACTTTCACATACTGAATCGCATACAGATTTGATATCAGGAATAAGATCTACTATTTCCATCAAACCTTCACTAAAATTAGAAAATGATTTAAAACTGTTCATCTTTATTCTCCTTTTCATAGTTATAAATTTAGAATAGTTTATTAGAATTACATAACTAGACTATAATTAATTGTTAAAGGTATTAATAATTATTTATCTACAATGATATTAATTTCTACAGAATGTGCAGTTTTAATTACTTCTTTTAAACTTTCTAACAAAAGTTCTTTAGCTTCTTCATCACTAACTTGTTCTGCTACTTCAACTCTTTCAGGAAGATTTTCTACTTCTTCATTATTAAGAAATGGAAAATTCTGATGAGCTATTCCAACCATACGATCAACTGCATAATTTAATACTTCTACAGGACCAACATCAATTTTGTCTGCTATATTTAAAATAGCATCAGCAATAGTCTTTTTTAATGGAACCATTACAAATTCATCTTTTAAATTTTTCATATTAGTCACTCCTTAAAATATAATTTATTCTTTAGATTCAATAGAATCTATATAGCGTCTAATCATAACTTCAATTTCTCTAGCTTCTTTCATATCAATATCTTCAGCCATTCTATTAAGAACTATTTTATATTCTGCAGACATTTCTTTAGCAATTCGCCTAATTTCTTCTTGAGCTGCTTTAGGAGTGCGAACTTTAATAAAATGCAAATAGTTAGTTAAAGTAAATGTATGAAGAGCTTTAGTTTTTACATTAAAAGGTAAATAACTTCTAGCATCTTGAGGAAGCATTCCTTGCTCTCTTAACTGAGGATATACAGATTGAAGTTTTCTTCCTAATTCTCCAGCTTCAGCACTAATATCATGACCATCAATTTGAACTTTATAAATAGTAGCTCTATCATATCTTTCTTGATTAAATAATGTAGGATCTACAAATTGAGCTTTGCTATAATCTACATATCTCTGACTTTCTTGAGAAATACCACTCATATGCCTATTTACTTGCTGAGATATTGCTCTACTATAATCATGAAGTCTAATAGTACATATACAAGTATCTAATAAGGCATGTATTAAAATATCATCATCAACATTTTTAAATATTGATTTAAGTTCAATAAAAAGATTAATAATTGGATCAGTATAAATAATATCAACTCTTTCTCCATCAAGTTCTTCAAAATGAATAGATGGAGAATCTTCATTTATATCTGCAACTTCTTCAATTTCTCCAGTTTCAGGATTCTTTTCTTCTTTTACATTCCATCCTAATGGAGCAATATAATTAAATGTATTTGAATATTTAGAAAATAAAGGAAGAGTATCAAATAATTTATCAAAAAATTCTTTTTCAAAATTATTTGAAGCGATTTGTAAAAATTGTAATGCTAAATTAGAAATATCGTTTTCATTAAGATGATAAAGATTATATGTCATAAAGAAATATCTGAAAGCTCTAACAGTTCCAGAAATTAGTAAATATTCTTCATTAATATCTTCTCCATCTTCAGAATCAGATTTAATAGTATTAGTAAGATGAACTACATTCATAAACTTCATTGCAGGAATACAATCCATTAAATCTTTTGTAGAATCACCATTTATTTTAATTAAAGCAATTACATTGGAATGTGCTGAAACAGAATCATGACCCATACCAACAATTCTTGAAATATGAGCTTTATTTTTTACATATGATTTATCTACTTTTAAACCATAACAAATTTTTGCACCCATACTACATGTATAAGCACTATCTCCAACATTTAAAACTCTTGTTTCATATCTTGGAACTTTTCCATTTTCAATAAGTAGATCATTATCTTTTTTCTTATCAATATCTACTCCAAGAATTTTTTCTTTTAAATTTTCAAGCATAACAACTTTCTCCTTCCTATTTCTTAGATATATAGATTTCACCAGGTCTAGTTCTATAATATTTAGATACATCAATTGTACTATTTGAATTAATTTCTCTAACCAAACCTTTATTATTATATTCTGTAATATGTATATTTTTATCTATACAAGATCTGACTAATCCAGTAGTCATTCCTATAGTATTATTATCTCTGAATATATATAATCTATCAGGATTAAATGATAATAATTGATTTAACCATTTACTTGTTACTTCTAATGAAGTAAATCCTTTACTACAACGATATGGAATACATAAACATATTAATCTTTCTTTTGGAATTTTAAATATTTTTCCATATTCTTCTACATGAGAACACAATCTATCAATTCCTCCATATATAATATATCCATCTTTATTTTTTAAAATTAAATCATAGATATATGCCATAGGAATATCTATTCTATGAATAACATAACTAGGATCAAAAATAATAGCAATACATTTTTTATCATTATACATATTTTTTCTCCTTTCTATTTTTTATTAAATGGTCAATTTTAATTTTTAAATTTATTTACACTATATTATAATATTTTTTTAATTATTTTTTCAGTTATCTTAGTTATCTATTAGATATCTTATTTCTTATTCAGGCCGTAAAACGAATAAATGCACGTATTAGTATATGATTCAATTTTCGAGGCCATTTGCAGGAGGCCGGAGGCCATTGCTTATGTAATAAAATTATACTTTATAAATATATTATTATAAATATGCAACAGAATATTCTGTTGCATTGATATATTGAATTTTAAAATAATTTTATACTTTTTAGGTATAAATATAAATTAAAATTAGATACTATATACATGGAGGTGATATTATGAATGAAACCATAATTCAAATATTAAAACAATTATATGGAATAACTGAAGATTTGATCATTGATTGTGATGATCCTGAAGCTGTAACTGAAATGGCAATGCGTCAACAAGATCTATTAAATCAAATAATTAATGATTTGGAGGATAATAAACATGGGCATGGTTAAAGAATTTAAAGTAGAAACAAGAATAACAGAGAAAGATACCCAGCTACCATAAGGTAGCTGGGTATCTTTCTTTTTGAGGAGAAATCTTATGAAAACTAGAAACCTCGACGCAAGGATCTATTTATAAATATGTTAATCCAAGTTGTCTTTATTTTTTAAATTATCCCATTTAATTCCAAGTATATCTTTACATTGGCGAGTTAATTCTACTATTACTTTGGTTAAAGCTCCTCCAGTAAGAATAGATCCAACCATACGAGCATTTACAGCAGAAGTAGTAAGTAATGCATCTATAGGTTCATCTTTTCTATATTCTGAATAAGGTTCTTTTCCAGAAGAAATAATATCTTTAACTACACCTTTAATAGCAGTATTATATACTAATTTATCACCAACACCCATTTTATCTGTGCATTTAATATAGAAGCAAAACATAACACCATTTTCTACATTTTTAAGTTTTCCTTCTTGTTTAGATTTTTCTGTTGGTTCAATAATACTATCAATTTCAATTTTAGATACACCAGATTTTAATAATTTATCTTTTTTAATAGCTATATTTTTTTCATATTCAGATACTATTTTTTTAATAGACGAAGACATATCTTTTAAATCACAAGTACGATATATCTTAATATCTTGAATAATACCAGTTAATTTAGATCTAACTTGTATGCGACCAAAGTCTGATGCTATTTCTAATGCTTCATCATCTTTAGCTATATTTTTTAATAATATATTAGCATCTTTTTCATCAAATGCATTTTGAAATACTATTAATGGTTCTCCTTCTTGTATTTCTTGTCCACGTTTGACCATATAAAATACATTAGATTCAGCTGCCAATGAACAATCTTTTTCTATACAATAATACGATGTAAGAGCATCTGATAAACGTTCTCCTATAATTGAAGAATCTTCATATGCATCATCAGTAGTCATTATTGCTATTTTAGAAAGAGTTCCGATATTATAAGATATATTTTTATCTCTAGATGAAGTACCCACAGATTTAGAATAAGATGTAGGGTCATATGCTAAAATATCATTATATTTAAGAATATCTCCTTTTTTAACACATGGTTTAAGATGAAGTGTTACATAGAAACCTCCATCACTATTTTTAAGAGTTTTATCTTGTATGTCTACCATATGTCTAGATTTCTTACCATTTTTATCTATTTCTTCATATACTATAAAATCTTCATCTACACTAATAACTCTTCCTTTTTCTCCTTTAAATTTATAAGAGAATAAATTAGAAGTAAAATATGGAAGAGCTTCATCCATACCATAAGTTATTAGATTAGGATCACTAGATTTAGTTCTCATTTGATGAGCTTTAGTTTGCGTAAATCCCATAGCAGTACGAACTGGATCATCATGAGTTACACCATATGGAGCTAATGCTTCATATATGGACATTGTATTTAATGTATTTAAATCTTCTATATTATTAGTTTTTACTACACCACGAGTATCATTTACTGTAGAATTAATAGTAGTTTGTCTACTAATACCTACAGTATTTGCAAATCCAGTAGACATAGAAAGAACTCCTAGCATAGTTTTACTATAAATACGTTTATCAAGAGTATATGCTCTATCTGAGTTCATACCAGATAATCCTTTAAATGACATTGTATTTATAGATTCTGCTTCTAATATAGGATTATTTACTGAAAAGTCTGAGAATCCAGGATCTTTCATTAAAGAGTCTATAACAGCAGTTTTCTTAATAGTGAATTTTACACCTTTTCCTACACGTTTACTTTTAGATGAATATTCACCATATGATTTACATAGTTCAAGATATAAATAGCCAGCAACTATTTCATTAGTTCTAATTCTATTACCAGTGATATCTGAATGTTTATTATAATGGGTATTAGCTAATAATCCACTAGCATATCCAAGTGCTTCTACATAATCATACGGTAAATCATATTTTTTACAAATATCAATACTCATAGGATCAAACATGCAATCATAGAAATTATCTAAACCATCTGCTTTATTTCTTCCACCGAAGTTGTCTAATTGATCTAACCACATAGATTTTTGATTAATATCTTTTATAGAATAATCAGATAAATCACATTTAACTAATCCAGTCATTAAAAGAGAATCTTCTGGTTTAGCATCATTATAAATTATATATCCATCGCTAAATCTAATATAAGATTCTTCATCTTTAATAGCAGATCTTTTATCAGAAAATCTATAACTAATATGAGCTTTATCCATAGCTTTTTGTAAACCTTCAGAATAAGCCATTAATACAATTACTGGAATTCTTGTAGTCATAATAGAAGCTTCAGAATAAGATAATTTATCAGAAGGTTTAGAATTAGTATATAATTCAGCAAAAGCTTCATCCTTAGAACAAAGGAAATTTCCTATATCATAAGCTACTGTTTCATAATGAGCTATTATAGCTTTTTTAGTTGAAGCATCATATCCTATAGGAATTTGTTCAATTCCATTCCACTTTTCAGTGCTACCTAATTGCTGTAATAATTCGTAAGATTTATCATAATCAAAAGATATATAAGAACCATCTCTACAAGTTATTTTAGTATAAATACCTGCTAAATCTCTATACTCAATTGGTAAACTATATTTAGCACATATAAAACTATTATCTCCTTCATATACTTTTATATGAGTTTTAGGAATTAAATCTAATTTTCCAAGAGCTTTAGTTAATTTAGATACACCTTTAGTAGATTTAGTACCATTAGATGGATTTACTCTGCTAATAAATATTTTTTTATAAGAAGTTACTATCTGTGCAGTATTTTCATCAGTTTTAATTATAGGTAAAAGAATAAGTTCTCCATTAATAGACTTAATATTTCCTCTAAGTTTCATAAACCTATTTTCTATAAATTTAGGAATATCTACTTGAATAGAAGAACGAGTTCCATTAACATCTTCAAATGTTACATATATAGTATTTATATAATCTTCATATGTAGAGGTATCTTCAATTTTAATAGATACTACAGATAAAGGTCTAGATTTAAATCTAAATGATTTAAAAATAGCTAATATATCTTCATCTATATCATATTCTCTATTAAAGTTTAATGATGTTATTTCAGACCATTCTTCATTTATATTTTTAATAGGAATAGCTTCATTTTTTAATTTTCTATCTTTTACAAAATAATTATTAAGAACAGTTCCAATTTTTTTTCCATTATATTCAGTTCTATCAAATTCTTTATCTAGTTCTTCCATACGTTTAATTCTAGATTCAGAAAGTTTAGTAGTAGGAGCAGCTTGTAAATCTGTCATTACTGTTTTAATCCATTCTTCATCATTAGAATCAGTAGGAACTTTATCAGGTTCTGTATAACCTTCTTCTTTTTCTTTAGATACTTTTTCTTCTTGTTTACGTTCTTCTATTGATATTTCATCTTCAGGAGCTTCTTCTGCATCTCCAACATCATTCTTATAAAGTTTATCTGTAAGAATTATAAATTTATATAATTCTTTCATACTAAAATTAGAAAAGTCTACTTTAAAATAAGCATTATTAGAACAAATTATAAAGTCTATACCTTTCCAATATTCAGATAAAAGTTTTTTAGTTTTTACTAAACGAGCTATCATAGAAAAAGGATTTATATAAGATTTATAATCAAATAAAGATTTAAAATCATTATCTTTAATCCATGCTTCTATAGGAATAATAACAGTTCTTCTACTATAATTAGAGTATCTTTTATCTTCAATCATTTTAGTCATTAGATGATGGAATATATCTACTCCTTTATCTAATTGATAGATATTTTTATTTAAGAATATATTTGTATAATAAGATAAATCTACAATAAGATTTTTATTTTTATATTGTTTAAGACTAGGATAAGTCCATTTTATCCAATCTATTTCACTTTTTACTTTTTTATAAAGAACAGTTAATTCTTTTTGATTTTTAATACGATCATTATAAAGCATCTGTCTAAATATCATTGGATAATTTTGTTTGCTACCAAAATCTTCATTAAATATAAGATTTTCTACAGCTTCTGTAAAATATACTTTAGCAGATAAATCACCAGGTTTATCTAATTTTAAATATATATTATTTATTTGAGTATCTGTTTCTCCACAAGCAGATTCGATAACTGAATGAATAATAGAATCACCTTTGAATCTATTTCCAGATTCATCCATTATATACATAAATTCTTTTTCTGTATAGAAACAACGGAAGTAATTTCCGTTGTTTACCATATAAGAATTATTTTTAATAAATGAAATTGTATTATCTAAATTATTAGATAATACAAATATTAATGAACCTGTAAGTTTGTCTTTATTAGAACTTAACGGATATCTTAATTTAGTCTTATAAATACGTAATGGTTTAATAAGATCTATAGAAGTAGCCATATTATCAATATCCTTTCTTATATTACTATACACCTAAATAATTATTAAAGTGTTTTGAGAATACTAGTTTATCCTAAGTTAAAAGTTATATTTCAATTAACTTAGATAGTAATAGAATGTTAAAGAGAGTTGGTGGTTCTATGATTGAGAAACAAGAATTTCTCGATATAGTAAGATCATTTTCTAGAGAAGACTTTAGAGAATATTTATATAGAGATATAAATAAAAAAAGAAAATTGTTAACTATCGCCATTAAAATTGACGATAATGATAAAGAATATTATTTTAAACTATTAAAAACTAATTAGGGGGAAAGAAACTATGGAAAAAGTAAAAGAGTTATTAGAGATCATTAATAAAGAAGCAGGAACTTGTACTGCATCTAAAAAAGATGAAATACGAGTAATGAAAGCTTTAATGAATGATGAAACGTATGAAGTAGATGTATATGGAAATGACGGTAAAGAAGATACCATTAATCCATCTAAAACATTACGATCATTCTGCAGTTCTATAATAACTAATGTAACCAAAATTCCAGCTGTTGAAGCAGATCATTTAATTAGTAATTATGAATTTAAAAAATCTGACGCTGAAAAGATTATTGATTTCAGTAAAGAATTTGTAAATACATATTTACATTCTGGTCGTAAGTTACCATTAGGAGGACGTGAAAAGAGTAATATTTCTCTTGCATTAAAAGTAGTTCCTCCTGGAGAAAGATCTTATCCAAAATCTGTTGGTGTAGATAAAAATGGTAATAAAATTTATGCATCAGCTAAAACGTATGTACAAAGCTTTGAATCTGTTAAAGTATTTGCAAGTGCTCCAAGTTGGATAAAATAAAAATAAAATTAATATTCCAGGTACCAATATTGGTACCTGGAATATTTTGTCAAATATTTTTTACTGTATCTCTTGCTGAACTTAATTTACATTCTGCAAGAGATTTACAATGTTGTTTAACATGGTTCAATGCAGTGACTATTTCATCTTTAATCTCAGGAGTTATATCGATATGCATTTCGCTACTATTAACTTCATTACAAAATACTATTTTATCAAATGAATTATCTTTAATACCCCTTATGATACTTTCAATATCTCTTGCAATTGCCATGTTATCCAAGCTTTCTTTCAACAATCCTTTTTCTGTTTCAATTATACTAGGCATTTATAACCCTCCTATTTCTTCTGTTATATCAACACATATATAGTCATGATCCCAATAATCTATTGATATAGTATAAGTTACTTCATATACTGCATTATCAGGATTATCATCTTTTGAGATTTTGATTTTATTAATACCAACAGACATTCCATGAATAGGAAATTTATTTATCATTTCCTTAGTAGGATTGATCATACCTGCTTCATCTGTCCATGCAAAACAGATTAATGATTTAATTAATTTTTTACAATTTTCTCTTATTTTAAAATTACTTATAATTTTTTCATCATAGTTACTTGGTCCATAATAATGCATTAAATCAAACAAATTTCTTACATCTTCAACAGTAGTATCAATTGGTTTCATTTTTGCCTCCTAAAATAATATTTTGATAGAGTATTCTATCATAATTATAATATATAATTTAATCATATTTTAACCCATTTTAATTACTTTAGACATATAAGTAACAATAATGGGAATCTTTTGAAGATAGGAGGATTTATTATCTTATGGCTAATAAGAAACAAAAACCACTTGGTCAAGTACCAGCAGGACATTATTCTCAGACTGAAAAATTGTCTAGGGGAACTAGAAGATCTATATTTCAATATGCAAAAAAAGCTATATCAGAAAATCTCCCTATATTTGATGCGTATAAAGAAAATGATCCTGATAGTGATATTAGGTTTTTAAAACGAGATTTAAAATCTAAACGTGTATTTGGTTATTTAACCAAAACGTTAGGTATAGATATTTTATTTAAAGATGTAAAATCTGCATGGCATAATACTAAGACTAGTCTTAAATCTGGTAGATTTTATGATAAACGTCGTGCTAATAAAGCAGAAGGTGAAATGTTTAAATCTATGGGTTTAGACTTAGAAATGTCTGAACTTAAAGATTTAGAAAATTTTGATGTAGATAAAGAGTTTGATGAAAGTGAAGATTCTTTAGATAACTTTGGTGAAAATGATTTAGCACAAATGGAGCAAGATCTTGAATCTAGTTTCAGAGGCGGAGCAGATCAAATTTCAGAAGGTATCATAGGAGGATCTGAATATATAGCCGATTCTATTAAGGGAGCTTCTTCTTTAGCCTATGGTCAATCTATGCGTTCTATGAAGATGATGGGTCAAGGATTTGGCAATCTTAGTAATCAGTTAGTTAGCTTAAATAAATTTAACCAAGAACAAATTCAACAGCATATAGCTAATTCATCTAAATTTTTCGGAGAAGTAACTAATCTTTTAGCAGAACAAAATGGAATGTTAAAAGAAATACTTGAAATGAAAAGAAATATGTATGAACAAGCTAGAGCTGCTCAGAATGGTGAAAGTAATACTGGCGATATCTATGATGATATTATAAGTAGTGATGGTGTAATTAATTTTAAAAAATATAAAGAAAATTTTGAACGTAATTTAGAAAATGGTCCATTTTCTATGATACCTATGTTTTATAACATGGTAGCTAAAGATTTTGCAGCAAATCCTGTACAGTTTATGATGGAAAGTCTTATTAAAAGTTTAGGCGGAGATAAAGCTGAAAGATCTTTAGACAAATTACAAAAAACTATAGTATCATCATTAGGAAAACTTAATGCTAGATTATTAAAAGCAGGAGAAGAAGGTGGAACTCTAGGGGATATACTTTCTCTTTTTGCCATACATGAACAAAAAAATACTGAAATAAAAACTGAATTTGAAAAAGGCCCTATGCAGTTTAATGGAGCTGCAAATAAAGCTATTACTGAAGTAATTCCTATGTATTTAGCTCGTATTGAATCTGCTTTAACTGGAGAACCAGTCAAAGTATTTGATATGGATAAAGGTACATGGACTAATACTAAAGATATAAGAAAATCTTTTGATAAAATTAAATCTAATTCTGGAAATAATGTAGACGACATAGTATACACTCAATTTAAAAATATGGCAGACTCTAATAAATTTTATTTTTCTGATGCAGAAAAAAGAGAATTACAAGATGTCATAACTAATGAAGTTATACCAAGTTTAAAGAAGAAGCATGTCGTAATAGATAAAAATAATATCATTGAAAATGGAGAACTTACTGATGATTTTATAGATACTATAGGAATAGATCCAAAAACAGTTTCTCCAAAAGTTCAAAAAATGATAGGTCTAGTTTTTAAAAGTATGCAAAATCATGATCGTGATGCATTATCTAAAGCAGCACGAGATGATAGAATGGCTGAATCAGATATTGTAGGAAATATTAGTAATAATCCATATAGTGTATTAAGAACTATATTTAATGGATCTCTTAATGGCACTAATGATAGTAAATTTACTATTGATAAATATACTGATATAAAATCAAATGGGCCTATTAATAATTTCATGTCTATTGGTAATGAAATTGAAAAAAGTAGAGAAGTATTAAAAGCTATTTATAATGAAATATTTAGTATGCATTCATCTATATTATCTGGTGCAGGTGGTTTTGGTATTGCTGCTGGAAATGGTTACTATGGTAAAAAGAATAGAGCTAAGCAGTATAAGAAAATGGGACTTTCTAGTGAATTAGCAAATAGAACTCCCATTGATCTTGAAAATGAATTAGCTAAAATTGATGAAGAATATAATAATGCTACAAATCCAGAAGCAGTTATAAATAATCCTAATCGTCAAGAAATATTTGAGGGTGAAATAGAAATAGAGAAAGCCACTTCAGATAAAGATATTATTACCGGATTTAAAGATTTCTTTGAATTTGTACGTTCAACTCCAATTTCTAAGATAGGTTCTAAATTAGGAGTAATGGCAAATTCAGATGAAATAAATTCTTTTATGAGAGTATGTAAAAGTTTACCTGCAGGTTTTCGTTCTGGTAATAGATATCTTGATGATTTAATAGCTGAATGTAAAAATGGTAACTATGCAGTATTTAATGATGAAAATGAAATATTTAGAAGAGCATATAGAGCTATAAATTATAAAAATTTAAGTGCTCTTAAGAAAAAGAAAGAAGAAGAATACAAATCTCAAGGCTGGGATGATGAAAAGATTGAAGAAAAATTAACTGATATTCTTAATGAAGATTATAAAGTAAAAGATGATAAAGATGATGATGATTATAGGAATTATAAAGGCAGTACTTTCTTCGATAAATTATCTAAAGCTAGCGGATTAGATAAACTCGGTGTTATTCATGCTGGAGCTAGACATCTTATATCTAAACCTTTAGATTGGATTTTAAGTAAAGCAAATAAAGGTATTGATTTATTTGGTAGAGTTCTTAGTGGAGATCTTAGCGCTTTTGAAGACATGTTACCATCATTAGATGGAATGGCATATGGTGGTATGGTTACTAAACCTGGTCTTTACGCATTATCTCCTGGTGAACAAGTTATACCTGGATATCTCAATCCATTTAATCCAGCTAGAGGAATAGCAGATCCAGAAAGAGATAGAAGAAGAGAAGAGAAAACTATTAATAGAGCTAAATCTCTTGGATTATCAGTTCAAGGTGGTCGTGCTTTTGGTGCTCTTAATACAGATAAAACTTCTATTATGTCTATGCTTAGACGTAGATTTAATGCTGAAGAAATTGATTTAAATGATTATAAATTTAAAGAAAAAGCTAAAGAATGGTTTAGAAGTTTTGATATAGATAAAAAATCTTTAAAATTTGTAGAAGATGCTATAGATACTAATGATTCAGATAAATTAAATATTGCTATTACTGGTATTACAGCTTCTGAAGTTATAGATAAAGCAAGAGAAGAAGCTGATGCTTTATTTGGTAAAGTTAAAGAATATGGTAGTAAAATTTTAGATTTATTACCAGATAACGTTAGAAATAATCTTAAAGAAATTGGTAAATATGGTGCTTGGGGTGCTGTAGCTGGTATAGGTTCTACTATGATAGGTGGTCCTTTTGGTATATTAGGAGGAGCTTTATTAGGATCTGCTACTGGATTTATACATCATTCTCAAGGAGCTCAAGATTTGTTATTTGGTCCTGATTTTGGAACAAATGTTAAAAAATTTATGGGCAAAAATGGAGCTAAATATGCTACTATAGGTGGTACTGTTGGTGGACTTTTAGGTGGACCTTTTGGTGTGCTTGGTGGTGCATTACTTGGTTCAGGTTATTCTTTCTTAGAGTCTTCTGATAGATTCCAGAAAATAATGTTTGGCAAAAAAGGTATTATAGCTCGTATGGACCATTTCTTTGGTGCAGGATTTAAAGAAACACGTAAATCATTAGTAGATTATATTAAAGAAGCTATTACTCAACCTATTGAGAATGCTATGGTTCCTGTTGGAACTGCATTGCAAATAGGATTTAAGAAAACTTTCCAAATAGTTGATAAAGGATTACAAAATTTAGTTAAACCTACATTTGCAGATTTAACTAATAAGATATTTGGAAAATATAAAGATAATAAATACTTCACTGGTGCATTAGGAGGAGCTGCTGGTGGTGCTTTATTAGGCGGACCTATGGGTGCCATTTTAGGAGGTGTTGTAGGTTCTATAGCTCATGGTACTGGATTTGATAAAAAATTAGCTGGTATAGGAAAAATTCCTGGACAGATGTTAAATAGTTTTTCTAATAGATTGGCTAAATGGGAAATTGAATCTGGAAATGGGTATAACTGGTCTGCTCAAGAACGTATTAACAAAATGCGTGATTTAAATGGCGATGATAGTTATAAAGAAACTGGAAGAGGAAAATTTGATGTTAAGTTAGCTAACTCTTCTAGGTCTGAAATTGTTACCGCAGAAATGATGCTTAAAATGGCTGTCGGTAAAGATCCAGAACTTGATGATGCTATTAAAGATGCATATTATCATATAGATAAAGCTTTGGCATTATGTGGAGTAGATGGAGATACTAAAATAAATATTTTAGAAACTATTAAAAAAGATACATTTAAAGCTAAATTAGAAGATATAGAAGAAATTGTTAATAAATCTGATATGGATTCAGAAAATAAAAATAAACTTTTAAGATCTGATGGTGAATTTGTTAAAGCATTTAATGAATATAAAGAAATAGCATTATTTGTTGATAAATATAAAAGAATGTCTCCTGAAGAACAGAAAAGACGTGCTGTTAGTAATTTAGGAGGAATAGATGATAAAGAAGCTTTAGAAAAACATTTAAAAATGATTTCTAAAGAACGTCAAAATATAGATAATGATTTTGATAAACTTGAAGAAACAAAAACTATTAGTACAACTAGCGCTGTATTAGATCAGACTGAAATATTAAAAGAAGCTAATGAAAATACAAACTTTATTGGTAAAGTACTTAGTGCTTTATTATATAAGCAAAATAATCCAGATATGGATGTTTCTATAGATGAAAAAGGTGATATGACAGTATCTAAAAAAGAAGTAATAAATGAAGGTATGGGTATGAAGCGTATTGTAACTACTACAATCGCTCCAGATGGTACTAGAATTATTCATACTGATTTTTATGATTCTTTTGGAAATATAACCAGTTCTAGTGAAGAATTTAGAGCTAAAGATGGTTCTAAAATTTCTAATCCTGATAGTGCAGAAGCTTTAAATGCTGCTAATGCTGATACTAAAGAAGAAGCAGAAGCTCTTAAAGAAAAAGAAGCAGCAGAAGCAAGAGAAGAAAAAGTCGTAGAACTTTTAACTCCTGTTGCTGAAAATGCTAAAACTGAAATAGAAGATCGTAAAAAAAGTAGTAGATTAAAGAAAGCAGCAAAAGCAGTAGGTGGAGGAATTTTTGGTGCTCTTAAAGGATTAGGAAAAGCATTATTTGCTCCTATAAAAGGAATATTTGGTATGGTAGATGCCGTTATGGATAGCATACCTATAGTAGGAGATTATTGGCAAAGTTTCAAAGATACTGTTGGAATGAAAGGCAAAAGTCTTGTTATTGATAAACTAAAAAAATATGGTAGTGCTATTACTGGAAAAGCTATTAGTAAAACAGGACAAATGGCTTCTAGTGCAAAAAATTCTAAGTTATATAATTGGCTTAGTAAAAATAATATGTCTACATGGGGACAAAAAGGAACCTCTATGTGGAATGGATCTTTTGCAGATAAATTTTCTAAACGAAATGTAAGTGACTATTTAAGAAATAAATATGTTCAAGCTGGATTAGGTAAAGGATATGGAATTAATGATCAATGGTTTAGTACAAAAAATTTACAAAGAGCAGTAGGTTTATCTAATAAAGCTGGAACTATTGTAAGTGGTACTGTAGGAAATGTATTAAAAGCTGGTAGTGGAATAGCTAGAATTGGTAGTAAAATACTTGGTAAAGTAGGAGGAGGAGTAATTAAATTAGGATTAGGCATTATTGATGCATTAGCTGTTCAGAATGCTATTAAATCAGGACAAGATGCTGTAGATCTTAATAATACTCCTGAACAAAATACTAGTATTATAGCTAGAGCTATTTCTGGTTTGACTAGTGGTTTTCCTGTTGCTATAGATCAATTAATAACCGCTATTAATAATGGTGGTAGTAGTTTACTTGGAGATCTTGCTGGTGGTGCTGCTAAAAAAGCTGCTGCTAGTGTTGTAACAGGTGCTGCAGGAACTGCTGCTGGTAGTGCTGCAGCTGGAGCAGCAGGAGCTGGTGGAGCAGCTGCAGGTGCAGCTGGTGCTAAAAAAGTAGGATTATTTACTAAAGTTAAAAATTTCTTTGGATTTGGAGATAAAGCAGCAAAAGCAGCAGAAGCTGTTGATGCTGTAACTAAAGGAAAAAATATAATAGATGAAAATAAAGCTGTAAATTCTGCATGGAGAAAATATCAAAAATTACATAAAGGCGCTACACAAGAAGAATTCTTAAACAGTAACATGTTTAAGCAATTAAGTAATAAACTTGAAACTGGTTCTACTGGTTCTTTTAAAAATGTAGAAAAAGCTGCTAATGCTAAGAAAGGTATATTTGCTAAATCTAAAGATTTTATTGGAAATAAATATAGTTCATTTAAAAATTTAGTTAGTGGTAAATATAATGCTATTATTAAAGGAGCAGATACTACATCTAAAGCAGTTGAAGCTGCATCTAAAGCCGCTAAAACTACAGAACAAAGTTCTAAAGTTGTTCAATATTTTAAAGAAATATGGAATACAGTTATGGGTAAAGCTAAGAAATTCTTAGATAGTAAAACTGTAAAAGCTGTAGAACGTCTTGGACAAAAGATTTTAGAAAAATTAGTTAAACCTGAAACATTAGCTAAAATTGTTAAACCATTAACTAAACGTATAGTGCAAATAGCTACTGGCGTAGGAGCTATTTTAATAGCAGGAGAAGCTATATATTACTTCTATAAAGGTTGGGATGAAGCTGAAAAAATCTGGGAACCTAAAGAAGGTGAAGAGCTTACTATTACTAAGAAAGCAATTTGTGGTTTAATTAATGCATTAAATGAAATGTGCTTATTATCTATATTCTTTGATACTAAAGAATTAGTTGCTATTGTTAAACCTATTATAAATGGTGCTGAACAAGTAAATCAAAAAATAGATCAATTTATAGAAAATCCTGCTGCAGCTATATCTGAAATGAAACAAGCTGCTAAAAATGTATGGGATAAGTCTATGGAATCTTTAGATAAAGGATGGAATGCTATTAAAGATTATACTTCTAGTTTAATTGATGGTGCTAAAGGCGTAATGAATGATTTCGTTCAAGGCGCAAAGAATTTTAAACAAAGAGTTATTAATCTTATTAATGGTGAAGATCTCAATGCTCATATTCAAATAAAAGATGATAAAACTATTAATGTAACTGAAAGTAAAACTTCAGAAGATAATAAGACTAAACAAGAAGAAGAAAAAACTAAATCTAAACCAACATCTGCTAGATCTAGAGCTGCCGCTATGCAAGTAATGAAAGGTAATGGAGATGGAGGATTCTTTAGAGGATTCTATACTGGCAAAGGTGAAGGTGGAATGGGAACTACTACTACTTCATCTTCAGGAGGAGATAGTAATCCTGAAAGAATTTGGAAATATCTTGAATCTAAAGGACTAGGTTCTGCAGCTATTGCTGGTATAATGGGTAATATTCAACAAGAATCTGGATTTATGCCAAATCGTGTACAAGGTGCAGGTGTAAAAACAGCTCCTGAAATTACAGTAGATGGTGCAACAGGATATGGATTATGCCAATGGACATATCCTACTAGACAACAAGCATTACTAGATTATGCTAGATCTAAAGGCAAATCATCTTCAGATATGGAAACTCAATTAGATTTTATGTTAATGGAAGCCACTCAAAGAGATAAAGGATTATTTGGAAGAATGGCTAAAATGAATGCTCATGATGCAGCTGTAGAGTTTCATGAATCTTATGAAGGATCTGCTGATGATAAAGCTGGAGTAAGTAGAAGAGGAGATTTTGCTGAAAAGATATACCAAACTCAAGGTAAAGGAATAGCTACTCCTGGTACATTTGAAGCTAGTGGAGTTAGTGCTAGTGGAGGTTCTACTACTGTTACATTTGGAGGAGGATCTACTACTTCTTCAAGTGGAGGATTATTTGGCTCTATTAGTGAAGCATTACAAAATAGCTCTATAGGTCAATTAGGAGAAAAATTATTTGGAGATAGAAACTTTTTCTTTAGTGGACTTAATCTTGCAGGAAGTAGTTCATCATCTTCAGGTGGAGGTGCAGGTTCTAGTAGAAGCTGGGGAGGTAGTGCTACTCCTAATATAATTAGTGGAGAATCTGGTTGTGCTGATTATAAACAAGATGATGAAAGATGGTGGAATGCTCCATATGCTTCTTCTACAGTTGCTAAAAGTGGTTGTATGCCTACATCATTTTGTAATATGGCATCTATGTTTGGTATTACTTTGTTACCTCCTGATGCTTGTGCTTGGGCTGGTTCTAGAGGTCATTATGTTCCAGGATCTGGTACTGCTTGGGCATTTTATCCTGATGCTGGTGAACATTGGAAGATTCCTGTACACCAATGCAAAACTTGGGACGAAGTAATGAGAGATCTATCTGAAGGTAAACCTGTAGCTGCTGCATTTGGTAAAGGTGGAGGATGGTCAGGTGGGGGTCATTGGATGCTTATGACCCATGTAAATGATAAAGGTGAAGTATATGTAGCCGATTCTAGAGCTAATAAACATGAAACTGGTAAAGATATATCTGGATATCATGCTTCTTCTGAAGCTGAAGCTCATTGGTATGCTGGTGGTGCTTATGGTGCAGATAATATACCAGATAGAAAAGCTAGTAAAGGTAATTCTGTAGTTAACTTTTTAGAGCAAACTTTAAAAGGTAATATAACTGGAAAATTTAATGAAGATAGAGATGGAGGAAAGCATGGTGGTATTGATATTGGTGCTGCAGAAGGAACAATAATTGAATCACCAATAGCTGGTACTGTATCTAAAATAGCTTATGAACCTGGTGGATTTGGTCATTACTTACAAATTAAAGATAAAAAAGGAAAATACCATTTGTTTGCTCACTTAAAAGAAGTTCCTAAATTAGAATTAGGAAATAAAATTAATCCTGGTCAAAAGATAGCAATGGTAGGATCAACAGGTCAATCTACTGGTCCTCATTTACATTATCAAATTGACCCAGAATCTAATAAAGAAGGATTAAAAATTGGTGAACATATTAATCCTGAAGACTATGCGGTTAGTGATGAATTAAAAAATAGAATAAATGCTAATAATAATTCTGCTATAGGTCCTACTAATGTAGCTGATTTTAAGAAAAATGAATATCCTTCTGGTGATGGTGGATTCGGAGGATTATTAGATATCCTAAAAGGCGGTAAACCTAATAAAGTTAGCTTCCCTGGATTATCTGGAAATAGTGGTGGAACTGGAGTAGTTAAAGATTATACTGATAAATTTGATGCAATTATTCAATTGCTTACAACTATGGTATCCTTGTTACAAGGCGGAGCTGGTATGAATTCTGCACCAGCAGGTGCTGGAAATATAGCTGCTTCTATACCTATAATGAAGGGAACTGATAAAATGATAACTACTACTCCTGGTAAGTCTATTTTAAATATGATTGGAAGTATGCTACGTATAGCAGAACAATAACTAAATTATATCCAGATAGCCTATGGCTATCTGGATATATATTGTATTCAAAAACATTTCTATAATAGTTTGAATTGGAGGTTAACTAACGATGAATGAATTTATTGCTATTTCTGAATTAGTTATGAGAATAGATTGTAACTTTGCAGCTAAAGAAATAATTAAAATACGTTCAAATTCTGTTATAGAAAAAATATGTGAATTAGGTCCATGGTTAAAAGTAAAATATAATGATAGAGTTGGATGGATATATCCATTTGATAAACAAAGTCATTTTTTATTAGAACTTAATGTAGATCATGATTTTAAATTAGGAAATGTTGTAATAATCAAATCAAATAAAAATGTTATAAATGATGAATATGGAAAAACTTTATTTGTTAAACAGGATAAAAAGAAAATATATTATTTAGTAATAGAGTTATTATCTAATCCTAAATTAATAAAAATTAAAAATGTTACTAAAGATAACGAAGTATTTTGGGTAAAACCTAAAGATATAGAAAAAGTAGACCTTTCTGATCCTATGGTTAATGAATTATCATTTGCTTCTCAAATATTTAGTGCATTTAGTGGATTGTTTACAAGTGATAGTACAGTAAAAAAACCAGTAATATTAGCAGGTGATAATGGAGAACAGATATCCGTATTAAATAATTCAACAACTTCAAGAGTATTTGAAAATTTAACAGATCAACAAAAATTTGATGCTGATGGTATAAATTGGACTACAGCTAAAGATAGATTGGCTAGTTTTAATCTTACAAATATTAGAACTATATTTGGAATGCCATATCAATATATGCCTATAGCTGATATGAGATTTGGTAATAAAACAACAACTTCAGAAGCTGACCTTGATATTGGAGCAAGAGTAGAACATAATACAACTACTATAACAAATCTTGGCGCAAAATATGCTGAAAAGATAGTAGGAAGAATGCCATTAATGATTATAGTGCCTGGTGTTGCAGATTTTATGGTTGGATTTGAAGGAAAAGATAGAGAACGCATGCTTCAAGAAATGATAGAAGATAGTGGTGGTAGAGGACAAGAATCTTCATTTATTAATAAATTTACAACTACTTTAAAAGGTACAAGGGCATCTTTTTATAATATGTATCCTGCATGGTCAGAATACTATACATATGTAAACCCTATGTGTTGGGCAGCAGCTAAATTTATGGGTGTAGATATGTACAAATTACCAGGATCAAATAGAACTCTTAAAACTGAAGATTGGTCTAAAGCATTAAAAAATCCGGAAATTCAAAATAGTGTAGCATTCAATGGAGGATGTTCATTCTATATTCAATCTGATAACCAACTTAGTGAAAATATTTCTACTAGTACTACTCAGTCTTCAATTGCCAGCAAAGTAAATTCTGTATCAGATCAAGGTAGAGAATTAATGTTTTTATCATCTTCAGTAAGTGGTATTTTAGATAGTGCAATAGGAGGAGCACAAGGTATAACTCAAAGTATAACTTCTGTTGCTCAAAGTGGAACTTCTAGAGCAATGTCTGCATTTACTGGAACTACATTAACTCAACAGTTTGAAAAATCTGGAGGAGCTTTTAATGCTATAATGAATGGTATAAATAATACAATAGCAGGTTCTAAAATGCTATTTCCAGAATTATGGCAAGATACTCAATTTACAAGAAATTATTCTATTAGAATTAAATTAGACTCTCCAGATAATGATCCATTAAGTTTATATCTTAATATTGTAGTTCCTCTTATTCATCTTATTTGTTTAGCTGCTCCTAGAAATATGGGGCCTACTACATATGCTTCTCCTTTTTTAGTTAAAGCATACTATCAGGGATTCTTTAATATTAATATGGGTATTATTGCAGATATGGGTATTAATAGAGGTGCAGAAGGCGCATGGACTCTTAAAAATGTTCCTACTGTTGTAGAAGTTAGTATGGATATAAAAGATTTATTTGCTACAAATCTTACTATATCTAAATCTCAAAATCTTGATCTTAATATTATTACTAATTTACCATTACTTGATTATGTAGCTAATCTTTGTGGTGTAAATATTAATGAACCAGATTGGATGAGAATTATTACACTATGGAAGACATTATTCCAAGGTTGGGGTTCAACATGGTTTTCTAACTTATCTAATAGAGTTGTAAACTATATTTATGCTGGTCGTCAAAATATTTATCAATCAGTATTAGCAGGAAATCTTAATCCATTTAGAACACTTGGGAGAAGTTAAAAATTTATATATTTAAAAACATAATTCTGAGGAGTAATATTACTCCTCAGAATATTATATTATATATGAGGAATATATTAAAAATGAAAAAACGAACGCAAAAAGAAATTGAATACAATAATAAATTTTCTGATATACCTAAAGATTATTATGAACGATTATCATGGTTATATGATAATCTTCATATATCTGGGTATAAAGCAGAAAATATATTATTGAAATATAATGGATTAAAAGAATCATTATATTTCAAAAGGTTTTTTATTATTTTATATGAGCAACCAGAAGGTAGCCCTAGACCTAGATTTAGATTAATACATAGAAAAAATCTATCTAATTTAGCAATAACTAATCCAGATTTTGTTCAAGTATATTCTCCTACAGGAACAGAAGATAATAATTTTATGAAAAGATTATTAACTCAAGAAGAATTTCAATATTTAGATGAATTTATTTATACTCCATGTAATGTATTATATAGAGCTTTCTTTAGAACACCATCAAATTTTAATTCAGTTGACAAATATTTAGCCGAACTAGGAGTATATAATCCTATATCTAAACCAGATTGGGATAATATTGGAAAAAAATATTGTGATATGACTAATAAAAATTTATGGGTAGATGATAGATTAGTTGTAAGTGGTACTGTTGAAAAATGGTATTCTGTATTACCTAGAGTAGAAATTACTATAGATTATCTTAATATGATACCATTATCAAAACAAGCTGATTCTATAAAATCTACATATGAAGGCGATATAAGATATTATGGTGATGGAAGAATTTAATTATTATAGTAAAGGTGAGTGAATAAAATGTATAATCAAGATATAATTCAATATAATAATAAATATAATGATACTATTTATATTAAAAATAAATTATTATCTAATAATTTCTTTTCAGAAAGTAAGATGCAACGTTTACTAGCTATTTTTAAAGAAGAAAATAATATTAATACTTATATTAGTACAGAATATGCAGAAGATAATTTATTACGAATTACTCTTAGACAAAATTATTTTAAAAAATTTAATTTTAGTATAGACCCATTAGATTATTATAATTTAATCAATCAATCATTAGAACGATTAATAGATGAAAATTGGAATGAAGTAATAGGTATATTTAATAACGATAGTTGTCGTTATTTAAATATAATTCATAATAATATTAATATGCTATATACATTAACAAGACCTTCTATTGGAATTATAATGATTTCTTTTATGTAAAAATAAAAATTAGTTACCCTCGTACTCATATGAGTACGAGGGCATTGAAAATTATTCAAATTCTTTAGTAGTATGATTTTTAATAAAATCTTTAATACAGTTATCAAAATTAGAAATCTTAAATTTTAAATCATTATATTCAGCTATTTTTTCTTCACCTTTTTTGTAGAATATAGCTGTAGTTGCATATTTGTTATTTTTTCTCATCACACCAATATACCAAGATCCATCAATATAAAATGATGTAATCATCATATTAGAAATTGGATATGAATTATCATATAAATTATCTATATTCGTAATAGAATATGGTGGAATAGTTAAATCTTCTGATGAATTTGCTGAAATAAATACAAATAAATTGTTTTCGTTATGAATAAATTTTACAAATTCAATTAAGAATTTAATACATTGAAATTTTTCAAATGGTAATGCATTAAATTGATCATCTTGAATTCGATGATATTCACCAATTAATTCATTATTAATTTTTAAATTAACAACAAATTCTTTTTTTAACCCAATCTTTCTATAGATTGCGGTATAATCATTACCGTCAATTTCAAAACTTGTTGCAACCATTAGTTCTAAACTTAGACTAGATCTAGCTAAAACTACAGCAACTCTCTTGTTGATACCAGGAACAAAATAATCCAATTAAAACACATCCTTTCTTAGTATAGATTACATATATAATATATAATTAATCAAAAATTTAGTCTCCCTAGCCTATATAGGCTAGGGAGATATTAATTATTTTAAACTATATAAAAAGTCTTGTAAAAAATCTTTGTCTATTTTTATTAATCCAGTTATATTACATTCTTCCATAACTGTATATATAGCTGCTACATCATCTAATACACGATCCATATTAATAGTACCATTTTCATTAAGATAAAGCTTTTTGTATTCATCATCTTTAAGAGACATTGTAGCAACGCCTACAATCATAGCCTCAAATAAAGGAACTGGTTGATTTCTAAGATCTGTAAGATTAATTTTTACAGCATTATTAGCTGCTTCTTTCATTTCTTCAGATTGATTTTCATCACCAGTAATACTTTTAGCTGCATTATAAATAGACTTAATTCTTTCTTGTTCTTCATTTCTTTTTTCAATAAAGTCTTTAGTAGCATCTTCTACTCTATTAGCTATTTTATCAGTAAGGGTTTCAGGAGTACTATTATCTACATCTCGTTCAAATTCATCCATAAGTTTAGTGTTATTAGCACTAAAATAGTCTTCATTATATCCACTAACTTCAGCTAATTGAGAATTAAGTATTCTAAGCTTTTTACCGTAAGATTCTATTAATCCAGTAAATGTACTTTCAATAACACTTTCTTGAAGTCCAGAATTTCTGTTATATGAAAATCTATTAAGTTCATCAGGATTCTTTAATTTTTTATATTCAATAAGAGCTTCAATAAAGTTGCATCCAATATTAATAGTACTTTCATTAAATTTTAATTTACTTGCTACTTTATTAAAATTATTATGTAAAGCTTTCTTTATAAAAGGTACATATGGAAATTTAGTAACTTTATTTTTGATATCTCTAGCAGTATTTCCAATTTTTTCAGTAGTACCTTTAACTCTATTTTTAACTTCATCTGTAAGATGCTTAGCTCTTTTATCTATATCAATACTTTCTGTCATAGCTTGAGAATCTTGTTTATCAATATGGTGTATTAATTCTAAAACTTGATTGATATTATCCATAATAATTACATCTCCTTCTATTAGAATAATGAATCGATATTACTATCATCGATATCATTAACTTCATCTTTCTTTACAGTAGTTTTACTATCAATTATAGATTGTCTAATTGCAGCCTTTTGAGCAGGTACATATTTGATAGCCAACATTTCAGAAATTTTATGCATACGTTCAGACCATTTCTTTTGAGAATCAATTACTTTTTGAGCTTCTTTATCATTCTTAGCTTTTAAAGATTGAAGTCTAATTGTATTAGCATTTAATAATTCTTCTTGTAATTTAAACCAATCAGACAAATGAGCTCTAAATGAGAAGAAGATATAAGTTAAATCTCTTAAAATAGGAATAATAATATATACTATAATTCCAGCAAGTAAAATAAGAGATCCAATACCTAATCCTAATATAATACTTTCATGAGCAATCTTTTTACTCAATAAGGGTTCAAATGCTTTCTTTATTTCTCCTTTAGCACAAGCATCATTAAACTTAACAAGATTCTTATGAACTAAATAGAATCTAGTTTGATACTCTTGAAGATTATGAATTTCTAATTTCATAGTAGAATCAGGGTTTTTAATAAATTCAACACAGCATGTAGTCATGAATCCTATATCTGCAATAATACCCATTACAATTGAATTATAGAAATTCTTAATAATAGAGATATTATTTTTAAATCCAGAAACGAATAAGAACTTATTATCTTCAAGATTTTTCATAGCTTGTTTAATTGCCGCTACTTCTTCTACTCCTTCTTTAGATTGAGTAGAAATAGTCATAAGTGTATCAATACATTCATTAGTACGTTTATATTGCACAAATTTTGTAATATCACCATTAGACCTTTCTATTTCTTTATAATCGATATCTTCTATTTTATGTACTATCATATTATAAAGTTTATTAGCTAATACCATTACAGCATTTCCTTGCTGAGCTTCAGTAAGACTCATGATGAAACTATATCCCTCATATGAAGAAGTATCCATGGTTTCATCAAAGAATTTTTTAATATCAGTACGCATATTATACTCCTCCAATTATTCTTTACCACCAGTAATAAGATTAATAATTTTCTTATATTGAAGCTGATCTTCTTTTTCATAAGCAGAATAAGACAATATTTCAAAACGTGTAGAATTATCATCATATAATGAAAGAACTTGTTCTTTAATATCATCAGTTATAATGAATCCCATAATAGAATATGCTTCCATAATTTCTAAAAGTTTAGAAGGATTGCATTTAAATCCGTAGTCAGATTCTAATCTATCTACAGTATCTTTAGATACTACTAATACAGCAATAGCAGTTCCAGAACCATTATAAGAACTCATTAACCAATTCTTTTTATTCATAATATAACGACGTTCTAACATTTTCCAAATTGGAGAAGAATCAGGTCTAGAATTTATAGCATCAAGTTTTGCTTTATTAATTGCAAATACGAAATCTTTAAGCATAGAGATTTCACCAGTTGTTGCTCTTAAGAAATTAAATAATCCATTATTATCATTATTTTTAGTAATGATACGATCAATAATATCATCTTGAGGAATATAAATAATTTTTGCCTTAACTCCTATAACTGCAGATCTTATAGTATTATTATTATCTTTAGTTCTAAAGTTAATAATCATAAGAGATGGAACTTCTTCATTAGCTTTTTTAACATCAGAACTTATAGTCATTTTTTCTAAATCTTTATGATTATATAACGGTTTTTTCTTTTCTTTTTTAGCTTCTTTTTTTGCTATTTCTTTCCACTTGTCTTCAAGATCTTTAAGTCTTTTATTTATTCTAGGGTCTTCAGGTTTTTTAGGTTTTTCTTTTTTAGATATATCTTCAAATTTTCTATATTTTTTATTTTTTTCTTTTTTAAGTTTTTCTGTTGATCCTAAACTATCTATGCGATCATTATCATATTCATATTCAAAATCTATATCTGAATTTTCATCATCATGATCTTCTTTAGGTTTAGATGACCCTCTATCTTCCACATGTTGACGAAACCAATCAGTTTCAGACATATCCGTATCAGAGTTATCTTTAGGTATTGTATTAGTGGTAGTTTTATTTGAAAAATCATGTTTACTTTTATTACCTTTTTTTCCTTTCTTTTTACTACCTTTACCCTCTTGCAATATATGCATACCAGATTCTACCCAAAATGTATCATTTAAAGATTCATTAAATCCAGTCTTTAAATATACATTATCATCTTGCATACATTCAATCATAGCTTTATTGATGGCTTCTATATCTAATTCTGCAGTAGATTCATTTCTACTTTTTAATGGAATAGAATCCATTCTATTGATAAAAGAGATTAAATCATCAGAAGTTAAATTTTTGTGAACTTTTCCTACAAATGCAAATGCATCTTTATTATTAGCAATATCAATAGCAGAAAATAACATTTGTAACATAGTTACCATTTTATGTTCTACTGCTTTTGATATTAATCTTGCTGTACTTAAAGGAACAGAATCATCTACTAATACAGGAAAAGTTAATACTAAATTTGATGCAGCTTTAGTAATACTAGAAAAATAAGTTTGTTTAGTATTAAGTAATTTATTTCTTTTAATAAGATCATTGTTTGTTAATAAATCCACTATATCTTTAATTACACCTTCGTGGATAATATTCCTATTATTTATCATCTAATTGTAACCTCCTTAAGAAAGATTATTTTGATGTCAAAAAATAAAAAAAAGTTATCTATATTAGACATACCATTTATCAGTACTTACTTTGATGTAGAGACTATAAAGCTCTATTAAAGTGGTACTGGATGGATATAAGATATATAATGCAATATATCTTATTCCATCAGCTATGCCTAATATAGATAAATTTTTATCAAGATCTTTTAATTAATTCTGCTATAATTATTAATTGTTGTTTTGTATCATTAATACGATCATTAATATTATTATTTTTACAATCAATACTATTTAATTTATCTTCAATAACATCTAATCTATCCATAATATATTTTACACTATCAGCGATATAATTTAAAGTAATATCTCTATTTATTTCTATTTCTGTTTTTAATAATTTAATTTTTCTTTCTCTTTTTCTTGCTTTACGTTCTTCTCTTTCTTCATCTGATTCATAACTCACTATTTTTGCCTCCTTATATAATGATGCTTTTTTGAAGCATCATTATTATAATATATATTTATATTAGAATTTGCACCTTTATACGCCTAAACATCAAGGTAATTCAATAGAAATAGAAATTAATAGGAGGGAGATACTATATGAAATATACCAATTCCTCTAATACAAGTAATAGTACGTCTCAAACAAATAATACTACTACTAAAACTAATACTTCTTATAAGCTTAATTCATCTCCAGTAATTAATGATAATGATAGTAATAAAACTACTACGAGTACAAATGCTAATAATAATTTAACTGGTACCAATAAATTATCTAGTAGTACTGAAAGTTTAAAAGATATTGGATATGAAGGAGATAATAAAGTAGATTCAACATTTAGCTCTCAAAAAGATAAATTATTTGAATCTTTAGATACTCTTAAAAATGATGATGAACTTATTAGAACATTATGGTCTAATGGTATATATAGAAAAAACGATTATAATGATTTTTCTGAATTTTATATATTTCCTAGAAGAGATCCATATAAAATGCTTGGAACTACTAGAGAATATATATTTATTACCAGACCAGATTTACATATATTTGGATCTACTGAAAATAATAATTATATAACTAATCCTGTAAAAGAAGTAAAAGGTGAACTTAATCCTGAATTAAAAGGTAGTCTATTTTTTACAGATCTTTTTGCTAGAGGATATAAAGAAGTATTAGAAAGTCTTAATTATTCATATGCTAAAGATTGTCCATTTGTAAATCTTTTATCTAACTATAAGACTAGTAATATTGAATTGACTAATCTTACAGTAGGAGATGAAGAAACAGCAGCTAATATTTTTAATACAAAAATATTTTATCGTAAGCCATCAGATTCTGCTGATGAAGAATCTGAAATAACTATAGAATTTAAAGATAATAAATATCTTGATTGTTATATATGGTTTAAAGCTTATGATATGTATGAAAGACTTAAATATCAAGGAAAAGTTACCCCTGTAAATTGGGATTATACAATGTATAAAGTTCTTTCAGATCAAATGACAATATTTAGATTTGTAGTTGGAGAAGATGGTGAAACCATAGTTCATTGGGCACAAATGTGGGGATGTTATCCTAAATCTGTACCTAGAGCTGTTTTATCTGATATGCCTGAAGATGGTCAATTAAGATTTACTGTAGATTGGAAAGTTACTTTTCAATCTGATATGGATCCTTTGACTATTGCTCATTTTAAGGCTTTATGTAGATTATATATGAACAGAAAAGCATTACAACAAATTAAATTATACGATACTAAATCTCAACGTATTACTGGTGAATCAGCAGGTATTCCATATATTGAACGAAGTAGTAATACAAATCCTCGACAGATGTATAAATTAATTTGGTATAAAAAATTAGCTAGTTTCTAAGGAGAATATATTATGGCTGATTATCTGAATAATGTAAATCCAAGAGATCTTATGGATGTAAAAGATTCTCTTATTATACAAGAACAAACAACTGGTCCTCTTACTACTAATATATATGATATTGCTGGATATGTAGATGAATTAAAGAAAAAATATATTGATCTTCCATATGATACTCTTACTTTAGGAATATTTGGATACATATCTGAAATTGGTATAAATATATTAGAAAATGCTGCTATTATGGCGTCTGAATATGCTAATGAAGCAGTTCCTACTAAAGCTAAATTTGAACGCAATATAATATCTCATGCTCTTAGTCTTGGTATTAATAAAATAAAAGCTGTTCCTGCACAAATGGATGTGTGGATATGTATACCAGAAGATAGATTATTAGAAAATATGTATGAGCATGAAATATATGGCGATAGAGTATTTATTTTAGATAAAAATTTCGATATTCATATTGGTAATGAAACCAATGTTTACAATTATCATATTGACTATGATATTGTAATTAGAAAAAATCAATTGCTTAATGATAAATATATATATACAGCTACATATATAATTGATAATACTAATGAAATTTCTGATATAATTAATCCTTATTTACCTAATATTGGTCTTACTAAGGTTAATAATACTAATATATTAATGATTCATACTACTATTAGACAGACAGATCTTCATGAAGACTATAAAAAGATATTAGTAACTAATCCATTAGAAAGTAAAGCATTATCTTTTACTTTTGAAGATCAATTAGCTAGTTTCTGGGTAGAAGTAGTTGAAAGAGGAGAAACTCATTATCTTAAAGCTTTTTATGATGGATTATATAATACAAAAGACAACTCAGAATTTTGTAATTATTCTTATATAAATTCTAATACTATTCGTATTACTTTTAATAGAGATTCTTATCAACCTAGAGAAAATGCAGATGTAACTATTCATTATATTACAACAAAAGGTGCTGAATGTAATTTTATTTATAATGAATATTCTATACAAGATTTAAATAGTAGTAGATATGCTTATAATAATATTTATATAACAACAGTACCAATTTCTGACTCTGCTTATGGTCAAGATAAAAAAGATATAGAAGAGATTAGAAAAATTATTCCTCAACAAATGTTAATGCGTAATAGTATCACTACATATACCGATTTAAATAATTATTTTAATTCTCTTAATACTGATCAAATAAGATTGTATTTCTTACAAAAAGTTCATAATCAGATTCAGCGTTTATTTTTCTGCTATATATTAATTAAAGATAGTTTTAATAATATTATTCCTACTAATAGTTTAGATTGTTCTGTTACTAGAGAATTATTCAGTAATGTAAATAGACAGAATTATATTCTTGATCCAGGAACTACATTCTTTATTTCAAATAATAAAGATGAAGCTATTGGTGTAGATTTAAATGCAAAATTAGAAGAAGCTAGACGTACTAAACCTAATACTACAATGCAAGATATTATTGATGAACATGAAAACAGTGGATTTTTATATTTGTGCCCATTTTCAATGGTAATAAATAAAAATCCATTTTTACTTAATTATTATATGACAGTATTAGATTATACTAAGAGTGTAAATTTTGAATGGATTAATAATAAATCAGAATTACAATTCATTATGACCAGTAGTGGTTTGAATCCTGTATCTGTAAAAAGACCATTTTTCCCAGAAAGTGAAAGAAATACTTTTTCTATAGATATTATTCTTACTCAAAATATTACTGCTGATTTTAATATGATAATTATTAATGAAGATAATCCTGAAGAAATAGCTATTAATAATATGAAAGTAATAGGTGTAGTTTATAAAGACAAAGAACCAATTAGATGGTGTGAAGCTACAATTGGTGCTTTAGATTATGATGAAAATGAGTTTGTTTATAACTTTAAATTTAATTTAAAAACTAATAATGTTATAAATTCAAATGGTGATATAACTATTACTGATGGATTATATGCTATTGGAAAAAGATCACAATATGTAACAGCTCTTCCATCTAATGTAGATTTTAAAATATTTATATTTGGTAAATTTGATGATGGAGATAAAACTAGACCTGAAGAATATGATATAGATGCAATAGTTCCTGGATTAACAGATTATACACTTTGTAATATTTATTCTGTAAATAGCGGTATAGATTTATTTGTAGATTATACTAATATTATGGAATCTTATATAGAAATATCTCCAGATCAAGAAACTGGTGAACAATCTTTTCATATTCGTAGAATACCATTAATCAGATATACATATTTTGATACACAAAGCAGAGTATCTAATTTTATTAAATTATTAGATTATAGAAGATTATATATACAATCTGCTTTGTTATTATTAGAAGATTCTTTTGGTGTAGATTGTAAGTTCTTTAATACTTATGGTCCATCTAAGAATTATATTGTTGCAAGAAATAATGATAGAGATACTCTTGTAGATAGAGTTAATATTTCTCTTAGATTTGAAGCTAAATTACAATCTGCTGCTGAAAAAGATATAGATATTCAAATTATTCATTATATTAAAGAATACATGGAAAATATTAATTTCCTTAGTGATCTTCATATACCTAATTTAACTACAGCTGTAAAGAATCAATTCTATAAACAATTAGTATACTTTAAATTCTTAGAACTTAATGAGTATGGTTATGAATATCAAAGTATTTATAAAAATACAGATGATGATGATTATACTTTTGCTACTACAGTTCCTGAATTTATAAATATTAATACATATAGAGATGAAGAAGGAAATGATGTTCCTGATATTCAAATAGATATTGTAGAATAGGAGGATATATAATGGTAACTCAAGAGCAACTTGAACAGGCATATGAACAAGGTTATCGTAAAGCTCTTTTAGAGTTTAGATTTAGATTACCAAATAAACCATCTAAATTAAAAAAATCTTTAGATTTACATATAAGAGCTCCTAGAATTAGACGTAAGTTAAAAAAGATAGCTAATATGTTTAAAAAAACTCGTAAACCAAAGTGGGGTTAATATTATGGATAATCAAATATTAAATGAAGCATATTTTGGAAAAAATAAAAAGGTTTTAAAAATCCAAGATTGCATTCATAAAGTAAGAGAAAAATTTAAAGATTCTTATATGAAGTTTAGTATAGAAGGATCTAAAGAATGGCAAGATTTAAAAACTTCTTTTGAAGAAGCATTTGGATTTTATAGTGTAACTCTTATATTAGGTAGAACTGGTATTCCTAATGCTTATACTTTACCTATTTCTATGAGTCTTGATAGAGTATATGAAATAGAAAATAAAGTTAAACTTAGTAAAGCAGAAGGATTAAAATTAGATCCTGCTGATAGATTTTGTACGTTAATGTTGATAGAAGAATGTTTACTTTTTAATTTTGATTATACAGATGCTGAAATAACAGCTATTATGTTACATGAAGTAGGACATAATTTTCAGACTATTGGATATAATCATATGGTTCTTTTAGCATTTATTAATAATATTTTTGAATTTTTACTTGGATTACAAAGAGGAGATATAAGTGGTTTATTATTATTTGAACCTATTAGAAAAATAGCATTCGGATCAGTTAATACAATACAAGATACTGCATTATATAGTATATTAGATGTAATAGCTAAGATAGCTAGATTTCCTATTAGTTTAGCAACTAAATTAGTATATCCTATAATAAAAATAATACAATTTGGTCAAGGTACAATTTTAGCACTTACCTGTCCATTAATTGCATATAGTATTACATTTAATGGTTATGCTGGAGAAAATTTTGCAGATAAGTATCCTGTAATGATGGGATATGGCGTAGAATTTGCTAGTGCTATGAGTAAAATGAGTACCATAGCAAATAATTTAGGAACACTTTGGATAGTAAATAGAATTCCTATAATTGCTCATTTATATCAATTTCTTGTATCATGTGTAACTTATTTAGGAATATCTATAGATCCTCATCCAGAATATAGTGCTCGTATGTTGAATATAATTGGTACATTAGAACATGATCTTGGAGATAAAAAATTAGATCCTAAAGCAAGAATCCAAATAAAGAAAGATCTTGCTACTATTAGAAAAAATATGAAAACCTATATAGATAATCCTATGTCTTCAGGAGATGATGTTGCTATACAATATCAAAAATGGTTAATAGAAAAATTTCCTGGATATGGAGATATTAGATCTAAATTATTAAGTGATAGTGATGTAAATAATGATACTATAGATAGAAACTTTAAAAAGTTACAAAAAGTAAAAAGAGAATCTCATGAATTTATAGATACTAAAAATCATCCTATATTAAAAGAAATGATACAACAAGAACAGTTTATTCAAGAATCAGAAGGAAGTAAAGAAGCTTTGGAATTAATTGAAAAGTATTATATGAGTGGATACTCTACAGCAATAACAGATTTACAAAATAAAAACAAATAACCTTAATAGTGGGGTCCCTATATGGGACCCCATATTTTAAGGTGCCTGAGAGGGAGCATATCGCTACCCTTTATCCCAAGCATACCATGCTAGGCTGGCTGCTGCTGTTTAGGAACCCAAATCATTAACTGATTGGTTTCCTTGTTAAATCTTATTGGATGAAAGTTAAACATGAGAGGATTTTCGAATGAATCAAAAAGCTCTCCGTTTTTATTCACCTTTTTGGCAAACATTGCCAATTCCTGCATACTAGCAGTTAACGGAGCAGGAATGTATTCTCCATCAACTACTTCCGCAGGCTTTACAGTGGTCTCCACCGGTTTTTCTTCCGTAGGCTTTACAGTGGTCTCCACCGGTTTTTCTTCCGTAGGCTTTACAGTGGTCTCCACCGGTTTTTCTTCCGTAGGCTTTACAGTGGTCTCCACCGGTTTTTCTTCCGTAGGCTTTACAGTGGTCTCTACCGTTTCTGCAGTAGTTTCTACTGTCTCCACAGTATCAGCAGATTTCACAGTTTCAGTTGAAAAGAAATTTTTCATTTTCACCATAATTGGTTGATACTTTTTCTCCAATTCTTTATTAACATCCACTGCTTTTTCTTTTTTGTTGTTCTTTTTACCCATAATTGCATACCTCGCTTTCTTAATTAATAATATTTTTGTTTTGTTGCAATAGGGCACACCTAGCATGGTGGTCACCTATATATTATACAATTGAAAAATCAATTAATTACAGAGAACGGTATATACCGTTCTCTGCTTTTTAATGTAAAATTATTTTATCTAAATCTATATTACCAGATACTTTTTTATTAACCGCTTTACCAGTAGATTCACTAGATTTTGTTATTTTATTATAAGAAGTTTGAATCTCTTTAGCATGTTTAACAATACTAGCAGCATCTTTAAGAGATATCTTTCCAGAAGTTAAATTAATAATATCATTTGCATGCTTTAATATATTTTGTACTTCAGATACAGTATCAGCTTTAGATTTAACTGTACCATCTTTTTTAATTTCATCAGCAACTTTAGCAAATTCTAATTGTGTCGATACATTAAATCTAGTTCCAGATCTAATAAAGAAATCTGATTTTTTAATAAGAATAAATACACCATCCTTTTTAGAATGAGCATCATAGTTTTTAATAACATATCGTTTATTAATAGTAAAAGTATCTATATCAAGATAAGATTTACTAATAGATATTTTATTACTATTAGTTTCTATTTCACTCTTTATATTCTTTAA
>Ga0247611_10000960_pt1 | contig 54554 bp, 65 predicted proteins | sample 177DNAGHGhighgp2_FD_192422 | JGI IMG/M metagenome (GOLD analysis project Ga0247611, IMG submission 192422) | Sheep rumen microbial communities from Palmerston North, Manawatu-Wanganui, New Zealand - 1770 DNA GHGhigh gp2 | ecosystem: Host-associated > Mammals > Digestive system > Stomach > Rumen... | reverse complement strand
TACGGCAATGACAGATATTAGATTAGACAAAAGAGAGATCGGACAGGAAGAGTTGGATATGGTTTCCGGTGGCGGTCCCGGATGCAACGTAGAGAAGATCAGAGATAAGGACATGCTGAGCCTCAGCCTCGAAGAGAGCAAGTACATCTACTATAGAATGTATGTAGTAAGACTCACAAATGACATCACAGAGACAACAAAGATCATCTGCAGGGAATTCTACAGATTCGGTGATCATCAGCTCCTGGTTGACTTCGTGGCAAAGTGGTATCCGAGAAAAGTAAAAGTTCAGGATTTCGAGCTTAAATGTAAATACGAACAGTTCTTCTATCCGTCCTGATAATGATGCAAGTGCAGAACAAATAAATAACTGTGATGAAAATCTGCAAATCAGTACAGATTTGCAAATAATTGTCATGAAATCTCCTCGTTCTGTGACGTTTTATATCTGCATGAATCTGGCATTTGCCAGAGTGCAATATGTGGTGCCGCCTTCCTGATAAGTGGTGAACTCGCCGGCTACGCAGATCTCAGTTCCGATCTCGGGGAAATCGTCAGGGTAGACCGCTCCGTTTGCCGGGATGAATTCGATTCCCTGAGAACAGCACGCGGTGGCATCGGCGATTATGCAGGCATAGTAGAGATTGCCGGTCGCTTCATCCTGTAAGAGCGAGAACTGACCTTTTATCTTAATGGTCTTTCCGATGTATTCTTCCGGCGAATACACCATGTTGAATACTTCTGCGTATACCATGTTGGATGACAGAACCGTAAGATCGACATCAATTCCGTTGGCGGGATCAGCAGGAGCGGCGGAACCTGTATCAGATGCGGTAGTGCCGCTGTTTGTACCGTTCTGAAGCCCGTCGCCGCTGTCATCCGCTGCGGAACCTGACCCCGAAGTTTTGCTGTCTTCCTCGGCCATGCCGGATTCCAGAACATCTTTTACTCCCGAAGTCTGACCTGCCGTCCTGACTGAAGCTTCACCGTTGCTGCAGCCGCTGAGCATGAGCAAAACCGCAAGGCATAATGCCAATCCTTTGTTCTTCATTTTTACTCCTCCTTGTCTGTTGATCCGGATCCCCGGCACCTCTGTAAATATGCAGGTGCCGGGGAGCACATTTATTTAATTCAAAGCCTGCTTGAGTATCTCAAGATTTTTCTCCATGACGGAATAATAAGTTTTTCCGTTCTTTACATCTGCGATGGTCGTGGACTGCATCGAATCCATTGAGAGTATCTTCTGGTCTTTCGAAGCCGTATTACCGATGATGGTCTCTGCTATCTTGTGGTCTGTTCCTTCGAGTGTTAAGACTGCCGTGAGCGAATACTCGTCAACCTTTTTGGCGAGGAATGTTATGGTCTCAAAACTTGCTTCCGATTCCGCAGAGCAGCCTGCAAAGGCGGCGAAATACTGCAGCCCGTAATCGTCTGTCAGATACCTGAAAGGGAAGCGGTCTCCGAATAAGACCGTATTGCGCGACGCGTTTTCCACAGCCGACTGGTATTCCCTGTCGAGCGCATTCAGCTTTTCCAGGTATGCGGAAGTGTTTGAACGGTATGTTCCGGCATTTGACGGATCTATCTTCTGTATGGCTCCTGATATCTCCGAGACAAGGATGGAAGACCTTTTCAGCGAGAGCCAGACGTGTTCGTCGTACTCAATTTCTCCGTCTTCGTGATCGTGATCGTGGTCGTGGTCGTGCTCGTCATGGTCATGATCTTCTTCCTCATGATCTTCATGATCGTGATCATGGCCTTCCATTCCTTCCACGATCTCTTCCTCCTTAACGGAATCACCAAGGGTCTCAAGCAGATTGACGGATATGAGGTCCTTGTTTGTTGCCTCCTTCATAACGTCATCGACCCATTCGTCGGATTCTCCGCCGACATAGATGAAAAGGTCGCATGTTGTTATCTTCAGGATATCTGCCGCCGTGGGCTGAAAGCTGTGAAGATCCGCGCCGTTGTCGAGCAGCAGGGTCACGTCGAAACCGGCCGGATTGTCTCCTAATATGTTCATTACCCAGTCGTATTCGGGAAAGATCGTGGTTACGATATGCATCTTGCCTTCAGCGGGCAAGACCTGTTCTTTATTTACGCTGCATGCCGAAATGCATCCTGTCATGAGGGCAGCAGCAGTTACCAAAGCTGTTATTCTTTTCAAATCAATAATCCTCCGTAATGAAGATCAAGCCATGAGGCACAGCCCCCTCGGCCTGATAAGCGAAATGGTTTCATTACTTGAGGAATATCAATTGTTCAGCCGGATCTTGTCAGTTACGGGTGTTTCTTTCTGAAAAACATGTATGAGCAGCAATGCTGCGCCTGCAATGAGCAGATAACTGATGGCAGATAATTCCGGCAGGGCAGAGGTGTAGCCGCAGCGCAAAAGCTGAAGGGTATTTCCGCATTCGTCCAGGCATGCACAGATATGGCAGTCTTCGCCGCAGCAGTCGTGATCTGCTTCCAGGGCAACATAGCATATGGAAAATGAGATCACGAAGAGTACAACAAGGCTCAGGAACCCGGCAACGGCCTTCCTGACCGCCGGCATACCTTTGACCGAACCTGTATGTTTGACTGTGTCCGTTGATCCCGGGTACATGATCATGCTCCCTGATGTCGAAATTGAGAATTGTTCTCAATTATATATTCAGTTCGTCCAATGTCAAGCCGGGACTGTGACCGGGCCTGAGAGCGCAAGGCCATTGCATGAAAAAAGTGTTTCCCATTGCCGGCCGTTCGTAATGAAAGAATTATTGAACGATATTCAACATCCGGGTCCGAAAGTGTTGCTTTTTCATCAGTTCCGCCGTGCATTGCTGATTGTCCGTGCTCTTATTCAGTTTCATAATGTGCATGTAAAACAAAGGCGCTGTGCCGGAGACGAAATTACCCATGATCAGGTGAAAACCGCTGAGAATTTGGTTAATAGTTTCAAAAAGCATATAAGTGCTTTTGGGATATAATATGGAAATAAAAATCCGAAAATAAATGGAGGAATATATATGAAGAAGATCAAGATCTGCGCATCGGTATTGTTATCGGTAATGGCGCTGTCAGCATTAACGGCTTGTGCCGGAGGAAACGGCACTTCAGGATCACAGGATACACAGGCAACACAGGCGACTTCCGCTGAGGCAACAGTAAACACTGACGCGACCGAAGCAAGTAACGCTGAGACTGCGGCAAGCAGTGGTGAGACAGTTGCAAGCGAGGTTACTGAAGCATCGAACGAGGCAACGGAAAATTCTGAGGAAACGGAAAGAACGACTGAGCCCTCTAAGATGGAAGCTCTGAGCGGTGATGACCAGACATACGCAAACACGTTCATTACCAACTTCGTGGAACAGAATTTTTTCATGTTTTCTGATGCAGGCAGATTTGAAGCTTATAATGCCAAGATCGAGGATGTACTGAGCTTTGTATATTTTCACATCAAGATCAATGCATATAAGGAATTCGAAAACGATAAGAAGGGTGAATGCTCTTATGTGACCGTCTCTTATGAGAAGGCAGCAAGTGTTGTTGGAAAATACATGAGCTATATGCTAAAAGAGGAAGACTGCAAGGCTCTGCCTGCTCCTCCGGACAAGTTGGATAATTTCTCTTTCGGTCCCTTCTATGAGGACGGCAAGATCTGGTTCGTAACGGGCGACGGTGACACATTCAGGAATATCGGCATCGTTGACTGCATCGAGTATAACGCTGACGGTACGGCAACACTGTATTTCACTATCTACAATATCGATTTCGACGTCTTTAACAGTCTTGATGATGCAGGACTTAAGAAGTATTATTCACTGTCTCCCGCTCAGGCAGAGAGCGACAAGTCTCTTACCAAGCGCGGAACGGGCATAGCAAATGTAAGCCTCGGCCAGTCCGGCAAGTATTTCCTGAATACTTACGAGGCTAAGGTCTGATATATCTGCTGAAACGAAGAGCATTATACAGAGATTTCGATTATCATATGTGCAGTCATCATAGCGGTGGTGGCTGCACTTTTTTATTCTATGGTCATTTTCTGTCTTGTGGGATTTAACTGATGATGGTGCGCAAAAATATTTCAATATCAGGATAAGGTAAACAGCTGATGGATATTTATGTAATGGATAAAGAACATCCCTTATGGGAAAAGACGGCAGACTTCGCACAGGCATGTTCCTGGAAAGCGGGTCCATTCCTTGCCGATATGATGCGCTCGGGAAAGATCTGCGGCATCGAACGAGTCATCGCGGCATGTGAAGGTGATGATATTATGGGTTTCTGCACGCTGTCGGAAAAAGACGAACTGCCTGACATATATGACTACACACCCTTTATCGGATTTGTTTTCGTGGATGAAAAGGCGAGGGGAAAAAGACTGTCTGAGAAGATGATCGAAGCTGCTTCCGGATATGCAGCAGGCAACGGTTATGAGTATGTCTATATCCTGAGCGGCGAAGAGGGACTGTATGAAAAATACGGTTTTGAAAAGATCGGTGATATTGATACGATATACGGAAGCACGGATCAGCTCTTCAGGAAGAGGATCCTGACGGGAAATGAGGAATAAAGATTCAAATGAGTTATATATCTGACTTAAGAAAACTTGTAGGCCATCAGCCTCTTATGGCGACTGCCGCAGTGTGCATCATATACGATAAGGAAAAGGGCCTTCTTTTCGAAAAGAGGACGGACAACGGGCAGTGGTGTGTTCCGGGAGGTGCTCTTGAACTCGGCGAAGAGGCCGAAGCGGGACTCGCCAGGGAAGTTAAGGAAGAGACCAATCTCGATATATATGAACCGAGATTCCTTACCGTAAAAGCCAATATCCACCTGGTCTATCCGAACCAGGATGAGATGTACTATACAGATATTGTATATGTGGTCACGAAGTACGGAGGAGAGCTGCGCCACGACTCTGAAAGCGTTGATCTCAAGTGGTTTGCCTTAGATGCGCTGCCCGATAACATCATGCCGACTCAGATAGATTATCTCCGGATGTTCCTCGAAGAGATCGGGGCGGATCCTGCCTTTGTCTAAGCGCTTTTTTAATCTCAAAATTCATAATTGACATCACCGGTGAAGTGTATATAATGTGTATATACACTAATTAGTTTATGCGGTGAAGACTCTCAGCGCGCGGGAGAAGCCCGATCCGCCGCAACGAGCGCAGTTGCAAAGAGGCAGAAATGGATATCATCATCAGCAATACTTCCGGTGTGCCCATCTATGAGCAGATCGAGGAGCAGATCAAGAGTCAGATCATGACAGGAGCGTTGACGGCAGGCGAGGCTTTGCCGTCAATGAGGGTCCTTGCGAAGGAACTGAAGATCAGCATCATCACGACAAAGAGAGCCTATGAGGATCTCGAACGTGACGGTTTTATCGAATCTGTTACAGGCAAAGGAAGCTTTGTTAAAGCCGTTAACAGCGACATCGTCAAAGAGAACATGATGTTTGAGATCCAGGAACTCCTGGATAAGGCATGCGATAAAGCTGTCATCGGCAAAGTTACACGTGACGAGCTCAAGGAAATGATCGACCTGCTGTACGATGAGAAGCAAGCGGATTAATTAGAGGTTTATATGGATAGTTATACGAATGTTATTGAGCTTGATAACGTCGTAAAAGATTATGGTGATTTTAAGCTCGACAATATAAGTTTTTCTGTTCCCAAAGGATCTGTCTGCGGCTTTATAGGACAGAACGGAGCGGGTAAGACTACTACGATCAGGCTCATGCTGGATGTCATAACGGCGGACAGCGGTGAGATAAAGCTTTTCGGCGAAGACATAAAAGGCAATGCTCCCAGGCTCAGAGAAGATATCGGCGTTGTTTATGACGAGATGGGTTTTCATGAATTCATGACCGGAAAAGACATCAACATCATGATGAAGCACATCTATAAGAATTGGGATGAGAATGTCTTTTTCGATTATCTGAAGCGGTTTTCGCTTCCCTCGAAAAAGAAGTGCGGCGATTTTTCCAGAGGCATGAGGATGAAGCTTCAGATCGCCGTTGCCCTGTCACACAATGCCAAACTTCTGGTTATGGATGAACCGACAGCGGGACTCGATCCCATTGTAAGAAATGAGATCCTCGATATCTTCCGCGAGTTTGTTCTTGAAGAGGATCACTCGATCTTTATTTCCTCTCACATTACCGGAGATCTCGAAAAGATCGCGGATGAAGTGGTCTTCATCGACGGCGGCAAATTATTCCTGCAAGGCAATAAGGACGAGATACTGGAAAGACACGGCATCCTCAAATGCAGAAAAGATGAGATAAACAGTATAAGCAAGTCTCTGATCGTCGGAGTGCAGGAGGGAGCTTTCGGCGTTGATGTGTTGATCAACGACATGAAGGCCGCCGCAAAGCTTTATCCGGAACTTGTGATCGACAGAACAAGTCTTGAGGAGATAATGCTCTTCTATGTTGCTTCTGCGAGGAGGTGACCTGTTATGAAGGGCTTGATCATAAAAGATCTCATGTGTCTTAGAAAGATGCGTGCAACTTTTGTTTTCGTGACAGTGTCGTCATTTATTATTACTGTTATGGCATTGATATCTGCACGTTGCGGCAATATTGCACTTGCAGAGCAGGAGTATCTTGCCGGCGGAACCGATATGCCGATGTCGCCTGTTCATATGCTCTGGTATGCGGTATCGGTCATGGTGCTCCTGCCGCTGGCTTCGATCGGAGATACACTGACATTGGCTTTTGAAGCAGATAAGAATTCAGGTTTTGCGAACGTTGCAGGTGCGCTTCCTTTATCTGTAAAGCAGCGCGTTACCGCCAGGTTTATTACAATGTTCCTTACATGCGGAACAGGTACTGTTATAAGTCTTGTTCTGTCACTTATATTATCTTTATTCACTGATATCATGACTCTCGGTGATTTTGCAGGACTTGTATTGTCGGCAGCTGCGCTGATACTGATCTTCTCGGCTTTGGAGATGATGCTTATCTTTTTACTGAAAATGAAAAATACCGATTATGTCAGGATAATCTCACTCCTTATAATGTCGGCAGTTTTTATTCTTTGTTCATTAGGAAGGATAATCGGTGCGGTACGTGCCATGAAGCCTACGGAACTTATCACGGACGGTCTGCTCTTTTTGGAAAACAGATGGTTCATATTAGCTGCTCTGGCAGCAGCCTGTATTCGTGTCTCTTATTTTGTTTCCACAGTAACAGCAGAGAGGAAGAGGGGTGAGATCTGATGGGCGGGTTAATGTATAAAGACTTCGTAGCAATTAATGGTAAGAGAATCTGTATTATCCTCCTGTCAGCCTTAGCACTTCTCTGCATCCTCCGTGTGATCTTTCCGGGCAGCATGGCTGAAGGATTGGAAATGGTATTCGTGAATGATCAGGGCATAAGAATTAATACGCTGGATCTGATGTTCGTAACGCTCTATATCTGTATCATTTTCACAATTGTGTGCTTTATCGATATGTGGTGCGCACGATTATCTGAAGCGGATGAGTCAAGTTCCAGAATAAAGAATTATGTATCTTCGCTGCCTGTCTCAGCAAATAGTTATGTTGCTTCCAAATATGTTTTCGTTACCATAGCCACATATGTTTTGATCTCTTTGCTGAGCATTACGGGTATCGTTTTGGCGGCATTTGCGGAAGAAGGATATGTGCTGGATATTCTCAGAATGTTTGAAGTAATGGTTATTCCTGTTACTTCGCTGCTTATTCTTGTTGCTTCGATCGAATTACCGTTGTATATCCTGCTTGGAAGGGAGAAGGGAAATCTTGTAAAGGTTGCAATTGTACTCTTGCTTGTCTTTGTTCTTATCGGGTTTATGCTGTTCGCGGATGTGAGCTGGTTATCAGAAAAGGAAACTTTTTTGGTTAGATTCATTAACTGGTATATGAAGTATCAGACTGAGATTACGCTGGCATCTTATCTGTCTCCGGTTGCAGATCTATTGATCTTCTATCTCTCTTACAGGATCACGGTTTTCTTTAAAGCACGTCAGGAGGCGTGACATGAATATCACAAAGAAAAGATTATTGATCTATCTCGGACTGTCGTTCGGGATGGCATGGCTCATATTCTTTATTTTTATCTTCACGGGACACACATGGACAGGCAGCACGCCGGAGATGTTATCGCTTGTAAGTCTCGGAATGCTCACTCCGGCCATTGCGCATGTAATTACCCGTAAGATCACCAACGAAGGTTTCAGACTGACCGGCGAAAAATCCATGATGCTCGGAATCGACCTGAAGGGAAAGAAATGGATATTCTTCCTGCTGGCGATGCTCCTTCCGGTCGTATATTCAACACTTGGAGACGGCGTTATATGGCTGTTTTGTCCGGAGGCTTTTGGCGAAGCTGAAGTCAGTTCATTTGTTGTGATCATATATCCGCTCATTTCGGTCGTAAACGGTGTTGTGTTATCTTTTGCCGCCTTTGGCGAGGAGTTCGGCTGGAGAGGTTATATGATGCCCAAGCTCATTGAACTAATGGGCATGCCCAAAGCTATTATTATAGGAGGAATTATCTGGGGCTTGTGGCATGCGCCTCTTACCTGTGTGGGACACAATTTCGGAATGGATTATCCGGGGTTTCCTTATGTGGGAATAATCCTGATGTGTATTATGTGTACTGCATTAGGAACCGTACTAACTTATGTCACCATAAAGACCAATTCGATATGGCCGGCAGCTTTTATGCATGCTGTGAATAATTCTATGCCCAGTGTATTGTTATTATTCATGAAGCAGGATGTCGGGATTCCATTGTGGATACATGCTCTTTCATATATTCCGTTGATATTGATAGCGGTATTGTGCCTGTTCCTGATGTTGAAAAAGAAGAACCCAGCCCCAGAGCATACGCATTGATCAGGCCGGAGATATTTCGGTATATTCCGAATGGTATAATGCTTGCTGTATGAACAGGAAACTCAAGACAGCCATAACCGTGGCAGGGGCTTTAACGTTGCTCTTGATCGTCACGGCATGAAGTTCCGGAAGCGGGGTGTGATATGAATACAGGTTCTGAGACAAACAGCATTAACGATGAGAAGACGGTTAAGAAGCAGTATTCTTCTTCTGCGGGCCTTTCCACGAGGATATCCATTCATGACAAATATTCGATCAATAAACAGGGGTTCGGCAACTGGATATTCTCAAATTACGACATACGCAGCGGCATGAGAGTACTTGAACTCGGGTGCGGCACCGGAAGCATGTGGACCGGTCACGAAGATGTTATCCGTTTATGTTCCGGACTTGTCATGTCAGACTTTTCGGAGGCTATGATCATTAAGGCGAAAGAGACGGTAGGGGAGTATCCGAACGTCTCATACGAGCAGATCGACATAATGGATATTCCCTTTGAGGATGAGTCCTTCGATGCGGTTATCGCCAACATGATGCTCTACCATGTTCCCGACATCACGAGGGGGCTAAAAGAGGTAAGAAGGGTGCTGAAGCCTTCAGGTACATTTTATTGTGCCACGTTTGGCATCCACGGGATAATGGAGTATCTCTCGGGAATATTGTCGGTTTACGGGGTAGAGGACAACACGGACAGATCATTCACTCTTCAGAACGGCGCTTCGGTACTGGGTGAAGTCTTTGCCGATGTCAGAAGGGAAGACTACGAAGATTCTCTCGCCGTAACTGACATCGATGATCTTGTCGACTACATCTATTCTCTTCAGAGCATGACCGCATTGAGTTCTATTCCAAGAGACAGTATAAGAGCAACGCTTTCTTCTCACATGAAGGACGGGGTGCTGACCGTGCCGAAGGAATACGGGATGTTTATTGCAGGGTGATCTTTTAAGGACTGCGGTGATTGACAGAAAACTTTTCACGGAACCGTTTATGCAATTTCGGGCCGAAAAACAGGGGCGAAATTGCACAAAAACCGAGTTTTGTATAATTTCGCCCCATTATTTTTTAGGATAATTACACAGGCTGATAGTGCCCGCCTGAATTCAATACATCTTATCCGTAGTATCCGTCGTAGATCCCGTCGTCATAATCACCGTAGATATCATAGTCGTCGTAATCTTCATACCCGTCGTAATATTCATCATAGTCATCATAGTAATTATCGTACCCTGTATAAGGATCGACCCAGAAACCTGATCCTTCTCCGGGTCCCCAAACACCCTGAAAGTCAGTATTCCAGCTTGCACGCTCAGGATAGAGTGACTCGTCGAATGAGTGATGATCGTCGTCGATCTCCTCATCTGTGCACATGAAGAACATGTCTGTATGATCTCTGAATACCGTGGCGTCGCAGTGATACCATTCACCGTTGAGCTGCACGAGGTTCCAGTAGTGGCTGTTGTTGATCACGGGATATCTTTCGATCATAAGATTGGGGATCCCTGCACAGTCGAGGAGCATCTTTGCACATGCGAAATAAACATAGCAGTCGCCAGTCTTTCTTGTGAAGCCTCTGAAAGCCGCTTCTTCGAAGGTCATGGAAGAGGTCATGATCTGATAATAGATGTTCGAATGTACCCAGTTGAAGATCTCCCAAGCGGTATCCACGTCATTGTCGCAGCGGAGTGTTGCCAACAGATCTTCCGCGATCTCATAAGCGGGAGATGTCTGGTCGTAGGAAGTGCGTTCCGCGGTTATCTGAAAAGCGGGTTCGGAATGCTTTTGGTTTATGTGGCCGGCTTTGTCGTTTTCGACGGTATCAGTGAACATTTCCTCGTTCATGAGCTTGGAGCATGCTGCGACTACATCATCATTTACCAGCACGGATGTTATAGCTATTGCAATAACTCCGATTATGCAGATGATGATCTTTCCTGCGGATCTTTTTTTGCCGGTTTTGACCTTTGCCTTGCGGACGGACGCTTTTCGTACGCCCTTGTGCCCGGCGGGTGCGCTGGTGCAGGCTGCCTTTCTGACACCACTGTACTGAACAGGTGTGACAGTGCCTGCCGCAGTGAAGTCAGTATATGTAAAGTCAGTATAACTGCTGTCTGTGTTATTATCGTCAGTCAGATACCAAAGATTTGAGTTCATTTTCCATTCCTCTTTAAACTTTCCTGCCGGCCGCAACAAGGGATCCGGCATCTGCTTACGTTTAAAGGTTAAGACCCCGGGTTTTCAAATAGTCTTCATTTCAACATCAAAACGCCATCAATATTGAGAGAAAAACTCGGCACAAGTGCATCAGTAAAAAACCGCCCGTCCGGTCTTTGTGACCATGAACAGGCGGCTTATATATTTTTTTTATTCTTGGAAAAAAGTATCTTACGATACTATCTTGTAGTACGCGTTGGATGTGATCTTGTAGATCGCGGCATAGAATATTCCGCAGATCAGTACGCAGATACCGGCGCATGCGAGGAGCAACGGCATGTTGTTGTGGCCGAAGAGTTTTAAGAGCTTGTGGATGATCGGCAGCACCACTGCAAGGTGTATGCACGCAACAACGATCGGGATCAGGAATACAGTCAGCATCTGCGAGTTGATGCTGTTTCTGATGTTTTCTTTTGTCATGCCGACCTTCTGCATGATGCCGAACCTTGACTGGTCTTCGAATCCTTCGGATATCTGCTTATAGTAGATGATGAGTACGCAGGATACGAGGAAGATCACGCTGAGGAGGATCCCGAGGAAGAAGAGTCCTCCGAATGTCCTGACGAAATCATTACGCTGCTCAGCCCTGCTCTCGCAGCGGACGCCCCAGTACTCTTCCTGATACAGTTCATCACGGATATGATCCCTGAGCAGACCGGAGAGTTCCATCTGTTTATCCTCATCAAGATCCGTATCGAAAGAATAATGCCATTCCCATGTGAGCATCTCATTGCCTTTATAGTCGTATAAACTGTTATAACGTGATGCCACGTCTCCGAGATCGTCTACGATGATGAAGAGCGTTGATACGATCGTGCTGACGAGCGTGTGTTTAAAGTCGCCCTGTCTGTAGTTTATCTTTTTCGCGACCCTGAAAGACTCGTCACCGATCGTGATCTCATCGCCCAAAGCAACTTTGCCTTCAACACCGACCAGGACTTCGCCAGAAGACAGGACCTCGTTGTTACCGGTCAGTCGGTTGTAATCGTCAATGCCGAAGAAATATACCTGTATAACATTGTCGTAATCTATCCTCAGTATATTATCCAGTGCGTCGACATCGAGACTCAGTTTGCCATTTTCGAAATACCCGCTGGCATAGCATGTGGTGTAGTAATAACAGTTCCTGATCTCAGCGCCGTATTCTTTTGTTTTTGAATCTACGTCCGCCTTTATCTTTTCGATTCTCTCACCGTAACTGCCGGAGAAACCGTCATTGCTCGCGGTGCAGTTGATCTGTCTCGGATAGTGATTGTTCAGTGTTTCTTCTCTGTTCACATAAAGCGCGGAAGTCGAAGACATCATTACGAGGATCATGGTGAGCAGGATGCAGATCGAGGCAAGTCCCGCGCCGTTTCGCTTCATCCTGTATGCCATTGAGGATACGGATACGAAATGATTGGTCTTGTAATAGTATTTCTTATTCTTCTGAAGGATCCTGCAAAGCACGACGGAACCTGCGATCAGCACAAGATAAGTTCCGATGATAGTGAGGATGACGGCGATAAAGAAGACTTGGAGAGCCGATAAGGGCTGTTCGATCTTCAGTGCGAGGAAATATCCTGAAAGGAGGATGACAAGTCCGATGATACCGATGAACCAGTTTGCCTTCGGAGGCTTTTCGCCTGCCTTGTCGGAATTGATGAGATTGATCGTTCTCGAGAATCTTACCTGTCTTGCCGCATTAAGGAAGATCAGGAAGAAGATAAGGCTGTACACGATAACCGTAACCAGTATGGACTCGCCGCTGATGATAAACCTGTAGCTCGATCCGATGCCGATCATCTTCCGAAATGCAAGTTCGGCAAGTTTGGAAAGACCGATGCCGATCGCGGTTCCGCCCGTAACGGATACGAACCATGTGATGACCGTCTCGTAAAAGATTATTTTCCCCAGGTTTTTCCTGCTCATTCCGAGAACGCTGTAAAGGCCGAATTCCTTAAGTCTTCCCTTGATGAGCGTTGCCTGCGTGTAGAACAGGAATATGGTCCCGAAAACAGCCATTACGATCGTGCCGAGCCTTAGCATGTCTCTTGCCGTTCCGGCACCCTCGAAGCCTTCGAGCATCTCAGAATAGCCCAGCAGATGCATGATGTAGAACACCGCAACCATCAGGATGCATGCCGCTATATACGGCAGATAAAGCCGGCCGTTCTTGCGCATTCCGCTGACGGCCATCTTAGGATAGAAGCCGGTCTTCATTACCTGTCACCTCCCTGGGCGAGGAGGTTCAGCGTATCGCTGATCTTCTGATACATCTGCTGATCGGTGTTTTCGCCTTTGTATATCTGGTGGAAGATCACGCCGTCCTTGATAAACAGGACACGTGACGCATTCGAAGCGGCCTTGGTCGAGTGGGTGACCATGAGGATCGTCTGTCCCATCTGATTTACTTTCTTAAAGAGCGAGAGAAGTTCGTCGGATGATTTTGAATCGAGTGCTCCCGTAGGCTCATCCGCAAGGATTATCCTGGGGTCGGAGATAAGTGCTCTTGCAACCGCGGCTCTCTGTTTTTGTCCGCCGGATACTTCATAAGGATATTTCTTTAACAGATCCGATATTTCCAGGGTGCCGGCAATGTTATCGAGCTTTTGCTTCATCTCGGCATGCTTTTTGCCTGCCAGGACCAAAGGGAGATATATGTTGTCTTCCAGCGAGAATGTATCCAGGAGATTAAACTCCTGGAAAACAAAACCCAGGTTATCCCTTCTGAATGCGGCGACGTCCTTGTCTTTTACTTTCGAAAGGTCCATGCCGTCAAGGATGACCGTTCCTTCAGTCGCCTTATCGAGCGCGGCGAGTATGTTGAGAAGTGTCGTCTTGCCTGATCCGGACTCGCCCATGATGGCGACATACTCACCCTTCTCAACCGTAAAACTTACATTCTTCAATGCCTCGACAGAGGCACCTCCGAATCTTGTCTTGTATACTTTTTTGATATTCTTTGCTTCAAGCAGACTCATAATTCGATTGTCCTTTCCATGTTCTGTGGCTTCAGTATAGGATTACAGGCCGATCCATTCCTTAGCATCTGCTTACGCAAAACTAACAAGTCTGTCACATTTTCGTATATGCGAAAAAAGAAGTCAATTTTACACCGGTCTGAAAAATGGTGAAGCCTATGAACACCCGGTCTGAATGCGGATATATCTGTAAGAGCCTCAGGCTTTTTATCGGGTATAATGGTGATGACACTTGATCAGGTTTAGAGACCGGGGAGGAAGAGCAATGAACGAAAACATCACCAAGCGCAATGAGAAACTGGCTCAGAAGGTCATCAAGGGACTTCAGTCGCGAAATATGAGCGGCTACTATGCATCCTCTGCAGAAGAGGCGAAGAAGATCGCATTAGAGCTGATCCCCGAAGGAGCCACGGTTACTATGGGCGGCAGCATGAGCGTGCATGAGACGGGTCTTGTTGAAGCTCTTAAAGCCGGCAATTATGATTTCATAGACAGGGATGCGGTCGAAGACAAGCGTGCTGCGATGCTCGCGGCATACGATGCCGATTTCTTCCTTTCGAGCTGCAATGCCATAACTGAAGACGGCGTTCTCATAAACATCGACGGAAACGCCAACAGGGTATCTGCGATCGCCCAGGGACCCAAAAAAGTTCTTTTCATTGTCGGAATGAATAAAGTCTGCAGTGATGAGGACGGCGCGATGAAGAGGGCGCGATATGTTGCCGCCCCGATCAATGCGCAGAGATTCGGCCTTGATACGCCCTGCACAAAGACAGGTTCCTGCATGAACTGTAAGTCTCCGGACACGATCTGCTGTCAGTTCCTTATCACCAGATTTTCGAGACATGCAGACAGGATCCACGTGATCCTTGTAAATGATGCTCTGGGCTTCTGAGAGGTGCCTATGCTTAGACTGAGACAATACAAGAGCTGCGATGCCCTTAAGATAGCCGGATGGATAAAAGACGAGGACGTTTACAGAAAGTGGGGAGGAGAGCTCTTCGGTGCATTCCCCGTTTCGCCTGAGACCATCAACGAGACATACAGCGCAAAGAACGGTCTGTGTGAGGAAGCGGATAATTTCTATCCGTGGGTTGTTTTCGATGATGAGAACGGCGTGGTCGGTCATTTCATCATGCGCTACCTTAACGGAGACAATAAGCTCCTGCGTTTCGGCTGGGTCATAGTCGATGATTCGATCAGGGGAAAAGGTTATGGAACAGAGATGCTGAGACTGGGCCTTCAGTACGCTTTTGACATCCTGAAGGTGGAAAAAGTCACCATCGGAGTTTTCGAGAACAATGAGATAGCCCATAATTGCTATAAGCGTGTCGGGTTTGCCGATACCTGTGTTGTTCAAAAAGAACCCTGGAACGTTATCGAGATGGAGATCCGCAGAGAGGATCTGTCTTAATACGGCGTGCGGAATACAGCCCAATCCTATATAAACAGTGCAAAGTAACAATGTTACAGGCTTTTTTTTTGCAGTCGCGGAGACCGGATCAGAACTTATCCAGGATGGAACGGTACCGTTCGATATCGGTGACTTTCGTCTTTTCGCCGTTTTTGACGGTATATGCTTCTGTCGAGACGTTCAGACCGAGGATATATATGTCGCGCTTCAGCAGGTGAAAATCATAATAGACAGTTACCACCGCCGCTCCGGTAAAAGTAAGGGGCGTCCCGACATTCAGAGACTGCCCCCTAAATAATTATACTACTTGCCAGGCCGGCATTGGCCGGCGGTTATCACATCTGCGACCAGGTAAGGACTTCATCCATCGTGTAATGCTCCTGCAGATAATCGAGAAATTCATAAAGATCCATCAGAGTGCCGTCCGGTGCCTGAAGAACAATGTCTTTTTTCAGGTTGAGCATACCGTAGTTGACCTTAAACCCCGTGATCTTGGTGATCTTTTCTTCCAATTTGCTTCTGCCATGGAGATCGAGGTCCTTGGCATCCCACATGTCTGCCCCGTTAAAGAGTACATCGAGGACATGCCATTCAGCCTTGGTACCGCCGTTTACACCTTCAAGATCTTCTATCGAAAGTTCCTTATTAAAGAGTTTATCTATATCACTCATCGAATTATCCTCCTTCAGTTTTGTGGTTAATACGATTATTGCACGTTCTTGTGATTATCCTGTTGAAAAAGTATGAATAATTTGAGAAAGGTGCTCAAAAAGCCCTGTTTTGCCCGAAAATACAGGGATGCAACCGCAGGTTGACAAACTTCAAAGTGCAGTTGGTGGCTTTGTAAATGCCTGTCCTGCTAATCTCAGGCCATCAAACCTTGGAGGTGAACAAATGAAGATCTCAGACAGGATACAGAGCCTTAGAAAATCAAAAGGCATGTCACAGGAAGAATTTGCGGATGCGGTCGGAGTATCCCGCCAGGCAGTGTCAAAGTGGGAGAGCGAACAGGCAACACCCGATATAGATAAAGTCATAATCATGAGCGATCTGTTCGGCGTCACCACGGATTATCTGCTCAAGGGCATAGAACCGGTAAATAAGGAAGATCACAAGACAATGGCTGACGTGATCGATCAGAAGATACTTACCGATAACAATAAAAGGCGTACAAAGAGTGTCCTTAAGTGGGTGCTGATAGGTTTTGGTGCGCTGCTCACGGTCGATCTTATCTCGATGATCATCTTTTTCCTGATCAACGGATTGCCTGTCTGAAAGGAGGACTTATCAATGAATACCGTAAAAACCGTTTCCGGGACTATCCTTGCCGTTGTCATCATGATCGTATCAAGCATTCTTTCTTCGATAATCTCAGGCCTGCCGGTGCTTCTTAATGTACCGATGTGGGTATGCATAATCCTTTGGGGCGTTCTCCATCTTGTCATAGCTCTTCTGGCCGTGAAGCTGATATACGGAAAAGGGTTTAAATGCAAAGCAGAAGAGATCGGCATGGCAAAGGGCGCCGTCAGACCGGGATATATTATTCTGGCAGTCTTACTGCCTGTAGCCGTATGCGGAAGCTTCATCCTGTTTACACACGGCAGATTTGTTCCGGGCGGACTGGATATGGAGGCTAAGCTCGCCGTGCTCGCTTCGCTTGTTTACAACTGCATCGCCGCACCCGTGGTCGAGGAGGTCCTTTTCAGGGGTGTAATGTTCGGCCTTCTCAAAAAGAGATGGAACAAGGTCGTGGCTGCCGTAGTACCTTCGGTCCTGTTCGCAGCCGTCCATATCACGGAGATGGAACAGTTTGACGCGGGAGACTGCGTACGTCTTCTGATCACCGGAACCGCTGTCGGCATCATGTTCTCCCTGATCGCCATAAAGACAGGCTCGGTATGGAACGGAGCCGTTGTCCACGCAGTCTGGAATCTCTTCATGGCAGGCGGTCTGCTTACGATAGCACCTGTTCCGTCGCAGGAATCTTTCGTGACATATGTGATCGATTCCGGATCTTCAGTTCTTACAGGCGGAGCTTTCGGAGCCGAATCATCGGTAATAGCGCTTCTCGGATATGCAGCCGCAGCATTGCTCATCGCATTCGCGGCAAAGCCTTCCGCTAAGGCTGCCGCAGCCTGACGCCGCGAAAAAGATTCAGTGACACCATTTTCCCCGTTTATTCGTGTATAGTATGATTGAAAAATCGAAATACGGAAAAACGGGGAATTGTCATGGAATTCGATCAGCTTATCAAGCGGATAAATGAATTGAGCAGGAAATCTAAGACTGAAGGGCTAAGTGAAGCGGAGAAGGCGGAACAGACCAGGCTCCGCAACGAATACCGCGCCCTGGTGGTCGGCAACCTGTCCGCCCAGCTCGACAGCATGAAGATAAAGTATCCCGACGGAAGCATCAGGGATGTGAAAAAACAGGATTAAGGATCGTTTTGCAGACCGGATAAAAAGGCGCTTGATGAAAAAGCATATGGGGAGGAGCCGGTTATGTCATTAATAAACGTGAAAAAGTGCATATCTGTGACAGGCCTGACGGTCCTGTTGGGCTTGTCCTGTCTGACGGGTTGCGGCATAAATGATGAAGTCATATTAACCGGATCAGAGATGAGAATATACAGAAACGGAAAGATTGAAAACATGGGCGCCTTTCTCAGACGTGAACTGGAACTTCCTAGTCACAGACTGGATGACACATTGCTTGACTGATCCGTAAAGACGGGGACCTGCAACAATTGTTTTCTCCTATCTGTATTTATGACAGATTAATAAAAGACGGGGGAAACTATGTTCACGTTAAAGGTAAGCGAGCCGTGGATATTTTCCGATATCACAGCAGACGGTTTCCGCTGGGAAAATGTTATTATCAGAAAAGACGGAACGAGAATACAGGATTGCGAGATCCACTGAAAGCGCATCAGATAATTATTTAAGGAGATAAACGGAAAATGCCTATGATGGAGAGACCTGCCGTAAAAGACTGCAACGGCGGAAAGTGCTGGGAACATGAATTCGGATCATTCGTCATGAAGGTCTTTGTGCCTGATAACGATCTTGACGGACAGACAAACAACTACGGATTCAGGGCGCCGCTCCTGCTGGTTTTCGAAGAGGAAAAACAGGATATGGAAAGCGCGGTGGAGTTTGCGCAAAGGACGGGTCTTTCAAAGATCGCTGCAAGCTATGATTCAAGCGTTCTTTTTATCTATCCCGTTGCGGAAGGCGGCTGGGATAGTGCAGACAGTTCTCTTTATGCTGATGTTATCGCGGAGATCAAGATGATCACTGTCTACAAAGACGGTATCGTTGAGGATTTCAATTTCTTCACTCATACATTTGAAGGTTTTTATGCGCGCGGCGCGATATTCCGCACGGACATATACAGCTACGGCAAGTCAGCGGACTTCGTTGCGGCAAATCTCCTCAAGAAGATAGATGGCGAATACCTGTGGGGTCCGGGTGAGATCACGCCCGCAATGTGCTCCATGGAAAGACTGAGCGTCGTTCCTCAAGTCGAGAGGAAAGATATCGCGGTATTAAGTGTCGGAAACAGTGATGAGATAAACCTTGCTTTCAGCGGTTGTGAGAATCTTCTCATAAAGGATGAAGCTGATTATGTAAATGATTTCGATGCCTTTGTAAAGAAGTTCAAGATGTGGTGCGGCCATATCGAACTGGAGCCCGATTTCAAGGAACTCGGCATGACCGAGGATGTCGGCTTTGTCACCGTCAGGACGTCGCCTGACAACGACTTCCTTCCGGAAAAGACTCCCGAGCATAAGGTCGGTTATTTTGCATATTACAGTAACGGTCTTTTGGATAACGGTCCCGTTCCTCTCGTTATCGGATTCCACGGCGGCGGTGACTCGTCAATGTATCTGACATATGTTGCCGGCTGGTGGGACGTCGCGAGAAAGAATAACTTCCTTTATGTCGCGATCGAGAATCACCAGTTTGTCACCGCGACGGAAGCAAAGGACGTTATCGAGGTGCTGAAGACACGTTATCCTGTTGACACGTCACGGATCTATGCAACAGGATTCTCGATGGGAAGCGGCAAGACATGGGATCTTTATCAGGAGTATCCGGAGATCTTTGCGGGCATTATGCCGGCGAGTGCGCTTTTCCCCGTATATACGACCTTCTTCGGCAAACCCGTTACCGACAGGCTCAATAAGACGGTTTCCGTTCCCGTATTCTATTCAGGCGGAGAGAAATCACATCTGCCCGAGCTTCCTTTCCATGCGGACACTTCACTTGAGCGTGTAAAATACGTCGCTGAGGTCAATAAGCTTAAGAAGTCTTTTGCAGACGTTTCTTTCGACGACAAAGACAACTGGGAAGATCCAATCTGGGGCATTCCGGGTGACCGCATAGAGAAGGTTTACGATCCCGAGAGAGACGCAACGCTGACGATCCATTATTACGACAGCGAGGACGGCGTATGCAGGACCGCTTTCTCAAGTGTAAGCAACCAGGTTCACGAATGCAGACAGCACAGCATCGAGAATGCCTGGAAGTTTATCTCGCAGTTCCGAAAAGAAGGATGACATAAGAAGGGATTGTTCGGCTATGTGCGCGAAGCGCCCATATGAAACGTAATGGTATAATGTTCGGGCACGCCGTATATTATCTACCATGAAAAGACCTGATTTTGACAGCATTAAGACTTACGAGGAATTCAAGAAATACCGCTGGTACAGAGATGAACTAAGCGATATCTGCAAGGCTCACGGGCTTTTGTTTGTGGGTTCCGAGAAAAAACTCAATAAGGTGATCGAAGCTTATTTTAACGGAGTTAAGATCCCGCCCCGCCGCAACTGGTATACCAATGCAGTGCTCAGCAGTTTCGTTAACGAGAACGGCGTGTTAATGGCTTTTACTCTCGGGATTTTTGCCGTGTCGTTAGTATTCACCGTGATCGGTCTCATCAACAGGATAAGATGCACGGATGATGTTTACTATGTTCCGCATCTGGTATTTGGTATCACAGGTCTCATTTTTTCCTGGATCGGTATTCAGACCGACCAGGATCTGGAGGTAATCAAAAGTTTCTTTCCCTTTTGCGGTGATAAGAGATTTACCAGAGCCCAGGTGGACGAACAGGCAAACGCAGAAAACGCTAAATATCTGCGTGACGTAGGTGTTTTTCTTGCACCGGATATGCTGATCGGTGTGTCTGCCGGTGTAGCCGCCGTTGCATATGAAGACATATCTTCATTGCAGGTTATACAGCACTGGCATACCAGGCGCAAAGGGTCGAAATACAGCGGCCACTATGAGGACTATTACACTTATAATATCGTAGTCGGAACGAACAGGTCCAAATATATCGTATTGTCCGAGAGCATGCAGGATGCGGAAAATTCCGCGAAGATAATCCATAACCATTGCCTGCTGCATAACCCCAAAGTGGAATACATTAAGATGAAAAAGAGTCCAATGGCACCTGATGATTCACCGAAGGAGATAGTATCCGGGAATGGTGTGGTTTATGCCGTGGAAAAAGCTGTGAAAGAGCAGCACCTGACACCGGTAAACATTGACGAAGATCTTAAGAAGAGGTTTACCGGTTTTCATCGAAATAAAGCACTTGTCCTTATTCCCGAATCACTTCTTGTTGCTTTGATCGCGGCCGTTTTCCTGTATTTATGCATAATGTTTTTGTATCGTGTCGGAGTCGGTTTTTTCCTGTTGGCATGTCTGTTATTTCCCTTCTATGCAGTTTATAATTTATTCTCGGTCTTGGGTTCGATCCGTAAAGATGATACAGAGTTTTATTCCGGTATACTCGTTCATCGCAGCGAAAAGGGTTACGTTATAAAAGGGTTGGATTTTCACGTATTCGGTTACATCAAAAAACTGAAACCGGATGACGAACCCGACATAGGAGACAAGGTCATCCTGGCAAGATTCAAGGATGAATTCAGCCTGATATCGGATAAGCAAATAATATAACGCATGTCACAAATGAAAGCGAAACGGTTTTATAAGCACACTAAGAAAAAGACGCACGAAAAAGAAAAGCGGGTTCTGAATACCGTTCTGATCGTGCTGATGATAGTGTGGTACATTGCTGCATTTTTTCTCTGGACAGATGGCGCGGACAACGATGATATGCCCATGATGTTTGCCGGAATCGGCATGTTTCCTTCAGGAAGCCTCATCATATCAGTTAATGCGGTGAAGTATGCATTAAAGGACCTTAAGGGGTGGAGAAGGATCTTCACCAAGCCCAGGCTCCCGCAAAACGATGAGTTTTATGTGGTGAAAGATCCGTCCGTTCTGCACAAAGCTCTCTCCCGTGCGGTTTTTAAGGAACAGCTCCTGAATACTATTGTCATGATCGTAGCTCCCATAGTGCTTCTGGTATTCAACGGATATGTTGCCTTACACGCCAGGTTTTCCAGAACAGAGGGACGCGCCGGATTCGTGTTCTTTTTTATACTGATATTCGGATTGCCGATTTTTTCATATTCACTGACGAACTTCGTTTACAGGCTGAGGGTCGTAAAACGCAGGGAATATATTGCATTTCATGCAGTCGTCAACGGCATGCACAACAACAGACTTACGATCATTCATAATTCCAAATATATTGTCTTCAAGTATTCCAACTGCGTCGGCATGAACTCGAAAGACGTTTGCCATACGCCGGGAATAATTATATTTGTACCCGATGAAGTTTACTTTTTCCCGGATGGTATAATTTCCTTATCTGATGAAGATAATCATCAGGATTCTTAACTAAATGGCGGTTTCCCTTGCGGAGATTGAATTAGCCGGGAAAATGAACAGAAAAAATAGGATAAAGCAATATGTGTGATCTGAAAATTAAACATAATGAATTGACAGCAGAAGAATTCATTCAGATGTGGGAATCTGTATGGGGCAAAGGACCGTCTTTGGAACAGACAAGACTTGCGATGGATAACACCCTGTTCAGAGTCTCCATATTTGATGGGGATAAGATCGTGGCAATGGCAAGAGTTATTGGTGATATGGGGCTTTGTTACTATATTAAAGACGTTATAGTTCTGCCTGAATATCAGGGAAAAGGTATTGGCCGAATGCTGATCGAAGAATTGCTTAAATATATTAATGAACATGGGGTTCCTGATACACACATTTTTGTCGAGTTGTGTGCCATGCCGGATAAGATACCATTCTATGAGAAGTTCGGGTTCTCAGCTAATGAGGCTCAGAGGCTGAGAATTATGTATCATGTGGAATAATATCCTGAATGTTCAGGAGTAAGGACTTGGTAAGAAACGTAATGTGACCGGAGAGTGAACAGATAATGATAAGAATGATCTTAACAGATCTTGACCATACATTATTGAGACAGGACGGGACCATATCCGTTAATACTCTTGATGTGTTGAAGGAGTGCAGGAGCAAAGGTATCCTTTTCGCAATCGCGACCGCAAGATACTGGATCGGCGCCGAGAGATATATCGACCTTTTGAAGCCCGACTATGAGATAACCACAGACGGCACACTGATCCATTCAGCCGGAGGCTGCCTGTACTCCTGTGAGTTTTCGGAGGATGATACGGAACTGATAGTAAGGAGCCTGCTTGAAATGGTCCCGGGTACTGAGATCACCGTGGCACACGGAAAGGATGTCTACTGGAACAGCCTTCATATCGCCGAATCCGAGAAACTCCATAAAGCAATATATAACGATTACTCAAAGCCGCTCGGCATCAGAGCTAACAAGATCGTAGCCGAATTGCCTGATGAGGCTGTCGCGCGGAAGATATCAGAAGATGTGGGATGCAGACTCCAGTGTTACCGCGGTGAGCGATGGTATTCTTTTCTGCCTCAGGGTTCGGGGAAAACGGCCGCGATTGCCGAACTGGCAAAGATCAGCGGGAATGCTATCGATGACATCGTTGCATTCGGAGATGACAGCAATGATGTCGAGATGCTTAAGCTGTGCGGCAAAGGGATAGCGGTCGCTAATGCGGTTCCGGAAGCTGTGGCTGCAGCTGACGGGATGACGCTTTCAAACGATGAGGACGGAGTGGCTCATTGGCTGAAAGAAAACTGCTTGTGAGTGACATTAAGGACAGGAACTTATGGAGATAACATCGGAAAGACTTTTGATAAGACCATTGGGACCGGAATATCTGGAAACCTATAATGCGTATGCCATGAATGTCGAAAATGCGAGATATATGTGTTTTCTTCCAAGCGAAGATGAAAAGGAGTCACTGGAATTCCTTGAGAAGGCGGAAGCCGAATGGTCAAAACCAGACCCGGAGTTTTATGAGTTTGCAATAATCCATGACGGCAAGCATATAGGCGGGATCAGCGTTCATATGGAATACGGCAAACCCGTTCTCGGCTGGATTATAAACAGGGAATACTGGGGCAGGGGATTTGCTTATGAAAGCGCAAAAGCGGTAATGGATTATTTCGCGGAAGAAATGGGGATCACATACTTCTGCGCATATTGTGACACGAGAAATACTGCATCTTTCAGACTGATGGAAAAACTCGGGATGAAAAGGGTTAAAGAATCCGGCGGACGAATTAACAGATCTTCACCGGAAGAGGCCTTTGAATACAAGTACGAGATAAATTACTGCAAACATTCCTAAATTATCTTTTGAAACAATGGTAAGATTTCCTTGCATAAGGAAAAGGATAGGGATAAGGATCAAAGATATGGAAACGTTAAGTTCCGTGATGGAATGGGATATTGTATTCGAAAACTGCTGGTGGATGTGGATCATCTGTCCGTTGTTTTTTGCCATTGCTCTTGTCATGAGACGGTCAGAGGACAGGACGCGCAAGATATGCGGGAATGTCCTTCTGGGTTTCTCGATACCGGGAGTGTTAGCCGCGCTGGTGGGTTTCGGCCTGTTTTTATACAGTTTCTTCCGGATCCTTTCCACTGTTAATCCAGCAACCCACATCGTAAATGACATCAAGCTCGGAGACGATTTTTGTGATCTCGAGAATTCTTCTCTGTTCTCCTATCCTCTCATGATCCTGCTTTTCCCGTTACAGGGCATAGCATCCGTTATCACAGGCGGAAAGGTCTTAAGCAAAGGCAGCGGTAAAGCTATAGGGACCATAGCGGTTATTATGGGGATTGCGCTCATAGCGGCAGCCATTTACATTGCAGCCGGCTATCTCCATATGCTGGCAGATCCGTAAAGGCAGGAGAAATACATCATGCATATGATAAAGAAATTATTGTCGTTCATTTTATGTGCCTGCATATTGTCAGGAATGAGTGGATGCGGAAGGATCAGCAGCAAGACCGTAAATGAACTGGCTGATGAAGGATATGAAGTGGAATGGGTAAGTGATGACAGTATCCTTATCACCGAAGACGGCGAAGAAGAATACGGTACTGATTTCTATACGTTCAGATTCAAGAACGGTTTTTCCGCAGATGACATGACGAACAACCGCGGTTTCCATGACATGAAGAGTGACTATGATGCCTGTTTTGGAGAATTGTCTTCTGATGAAGCCCAAAGGTTATATGACAGGGCTCTGGAATTGGAAAAAGAACTGTGAAAGGTTTTCAGTTCTCCGGACGGCACTTGATGGGAATGATATGTATAATGATTGTGAGTTTATAAGTCAGCAGAAACGTAAGGGGATAAAAATGCAGCAAAACATATACGACAACGATACTTTTTTCGAAAATTTCAGGGGTCTTCGAAGTGATGAGATCAATTTCAATGAGATCATCGAATCGCCGATAATAACGGCCATGCTTCCTGATCTTAAAGGCAGGAAGATACTGGATATCGGGTGCGGAATGGGTCAGCATGCGATGCAGTATTCAAAGGCCGGTGCGGCTTCTGTTTTAGGTATCGACATTTCCGAGAAGATGCTTGCTTTTGCAAAAGAAAATAACAGTGCGGATAACATCACATACCGCCGTCTGGCGTTTGAGGATCTTGATAAGATAGATGAGCGTTTTGACCTTATAACGAGTTCGCTGGCATTCGATTATTCAGAGGACTTCGGAAAACTCATGAAAGAAATATATGCGCTTCTTGATGACGGCGGTTATCTTGTGTTCTCGATGTCTCACCCTATATCGACTGCATACGACGGTGTTTATGACAGATACACGAGGACAGAAGACGGCGTAAGGCTTTACGCAAATCTCCATAACTACGGTATTGAAGGGGAGCGTCACTTTAAGTGGGTTGTTGAGGATTACGAGGTTTATCACAGAATGATATCGACGCTGATAAACTGCATTGCCGGTGCGGGTTTTGTGATCGAGGAATGCCGGGAGTCGAAAGTGCCTGATGACATTCTTGCAAAGTATCCTGACAGATTCGGCGGTGTCGTTCATCAGCCGGACTTTATCTTTTTCAGGTGCAGAAAATAGACTGATCCGGCGCACACGAACTCAAACAAAAAGTGCTGATCCGGGAAATATACCCGTATCAGCACATATCGTGTTGTTTTATATCACAGTCTCAATCAGTTTTCTTCATAAGCTGAATATACTATCGGGAAAAGCTGCTGTCTTTCGACACGTCTCGGAACACAGAAATATCTTGTAAGCATTTCCAATGCTGTGTCCAGAGGTCTGCCGCTCTTCTTCCACTAATCAGTAACTTGCATTTGAAGTCACCACTTCAAAAAATCGGCAACTATGCGGCGCTGCCGAATCATTTGCCGTATTTTTCGAGCAATTGCTTAGAAAAATCCTGCAAAAGTACGGCATAGCCGAATCTTTGCCGATTTTTCTTATACCTGATTCATCCTGCAAACCCGACAGCGCCAGAACTCTGTCTAACAGACGCAGTCTTTTTGGAGTGCCGATTGTAATCTTCCGATTTACTGATATTTACCATTTGCATTTTTATTCAAAAGCAGCTGTCACTATTTTGAATATAAATTAAAAAGGCTGTCTCATTGTTCTGAGACAGCCCCGATTTAACCTATGTTCAGTGAATAAGGATTACTTCTTGCACTTCTTGGAAGGCTTTGTGTTAACCTGATCCTTAAGAGCCTTGCCTGCCTTGAACTTAGGAGCTGTGCAAGCTGCGATCTTTGTAGCAGCGCCTGTCTGAGGGTTACGGCCTGTTCTTGCAGCTCTCTTTGTTGTCTCGAAAGAACCGAAACCTACGAGAGAAACCTTACCGCCGTTCTGGAGCTCATCACCGACTACCTCGATGAAAGCCTTAACTGCTGCATCTGCTGCTGCCTTGGAAATGCCAGCCTTAGCTGCCATTGCGTCAACTAATTCCTGTCTATTCATGAATAGAACCTCCGAAAAATAATTATGTTATCGAATAACCGATATGAGCGATTATATAAATCAAATGCCTTTAAAACAAGGCTTTCTTTGCAGATTTTTTGCGGTTTTCATGATTTTTTTACAGTTTTACGACAACGGGGCGGAAATGCGTTGAGATTCAGCCGTGATATAATTGCTTTATTACTGACGGCAGGGGAATGGGAACAGCACTTATGGACATAAGTTACAGGCAGGTTCGCAAAGAAGACGGATATGAATGGTATACACTCCTGAGCAGAGTGTGGCGCACCGCGTATTGTGACATTTTCCCTGAAGAAGTATTTGATGAGCGTGATAAAGCCATAGAAGGCAAAGTGCGTGAGTTTACGGAAGAGAAATTTCTCGGTGACAGAAAGATCGCTTATGTGGCAGAACATGACGGGAAGATAGTGGGTCTGATGTTCGGAACGCTGGATTCGGATTACGATTACTTCAAAAACGACTATGCTGATCTGGTAGCTCTCTATGTATATCCAGATTACCAGGGAACGGGCATCGGCACGGCATTAAAAGACATATTCGTCGAATGGGCAAAGAGTAAAAATGCGGACAGGTTTGTCGTAGGTGTTTTGAAGAAGAACTTCAAAGCCAGAAAAGTATATGAGTCATGGGGCGGGAAACTCTCAGAACATGAACAGGATTTTGTTGTGATGAACGTGGGATATCCGGAGTCATTTTATATTTTTGAATTATAAGGAGAATAAGGATGGAAAGTTTCAGCGGTGATGTTAAGTCAATAAAGATGGACCTTAAGGCTTGTTCGGTCAGTGTTGTTGCGGAAGACGGCTGCGGACTTAAAAGCACAGGCTACACGGGCGATAAGAAACTCATGCCTGAGATATCATTTGAGAATGGCGAGCTTACGGTTACGCAGAACTCTGTCGGAGGCATATTCCATGGCGCCATGGTGATCAACAAACCGTGCCTTACTGTAACGGTAGGGAAGGAGACTGTCCTGAATGCTCTTGACATTAGGATAAACGCCGGCGACGTAAGCGTCAGCGGCATTACCGCAGACTGGTTTTCGGGAGTTATCAATGCGGGAAATCTGTCAGTCAGCGACGGCAATTTCCTTAAGGCCGAGTTCCGTATAAAGGCCGGAAACGTGAATTTCAGAAACACGAACTTCAACAAGGCTGAGACAGATGTAAAAGCCGGAAGTGTTAAGTTCGATATCGAAGAGGATTTTGAACAATACGACATCGAGTGCAAAGTTAAAACGGGATCCGTTAAAGCCGGTCAGGATATTTCGGGCAGAGAGTACAGCTCTAAGGGTAAAAATACGAACTCCATCCCGAATTCGATAAAGATAAATGTAGCTACCGGAAATATAGAGATAGGACAGATGTGACAGGAAATTGGATCAGTTCCCGGACAGGTTGATATTCCTGTTCACATAGTGCATCACTCCGTGTGCCACACGGAAATTCGCCAGCATGAGGACGATGCCTCCGGCTGCTGCAAGGACGGTAACGGCATCTGCATTCATGAATGCCGCGCATCTTACCAGGATGAAGGCGCTGATCGGCAGACATATTATGCTCGTTGCCACGCACGGGATATATTTCCGTATGTAGACCGTGTGACCGATATGAATGAAGAAGTGTCCTAACAGTGAGAGGAATATCCCATACCAGAGCCCGTAGAGAAAACTGCACGGAAAATAGTACGCGAGAAGACTTACTCCGAAAAAGGGTATGAATTCCTCATATACTGCCAAAGTGAAGCCTTCGTTGGTAAATCCGCGGTATGTGTTCATTACTTTGGGATATCTCTCAAACAACCAGGGATTTTTCCTGAAGAACCAGCCGAATCCCGCAAGTTCTTCCATATCATGAAATATGAATATCAACGGCAGCAAAAGTATATAGTCTCTCATAAATATATCTCCTTCATCCGATTCCCATATCCGACCAGCGCAACGTGACGCCTTTATACAGTTCACCTTTTCGCTTAACGAAGGGCCTGATCCCGAAGCTGAAGACGATATGGTGATACAGCTTCTGAAAGATACACGCCCTTTTACGCACCAGCCTTTTTGCTGCTCTTCTGCTTAATGAGCAGATTTTTTCCTTACGGCTGTCCTTGCCATTAAAAGGGGCTTTCAGCGCGATGTGCGCACATAGGATACCGCCCGAAAACAGGATGAGATCATTCAATATCTTTTCCGAATTTTTTAAGCCGTAGTTTTCTCCGGTGGCCACAGTGATGCAGCGTTTGCCTGTCAGCAGCTGTTCGATCACGAAATGACCTCTGTCGATGAGGTCTTTCATCAGCCCAGATACATTACTTGCATATGTTGGAGAGCCGAGTACCAACCCGTCTGCCTGCCTTATTTTTTCGCTTAACATTTCCGCATCGTCATTGATATGACAATGTCCTGTCTTATAGCAGGAACAGCATCCCAGGCAATGTCCGATTTCAAGGTCTGTGAGGTCATAATACTCAACGGTGATTCCCGGAGATATCAGTTCTTTTTCCACAGCGTGAAGTATGGAAGCTGTCAGTCCGTTTTTTCTGGGACTCCCGTTTATCACGATGATCTTCAAGGGTTTCCTCCTGATATAAGTGACACACTTGTGTATTTCACGGAAGATGCTACTATGGTTACGGAGTTAAGTAAACAGATATGGCAAAAGATACACAAACACGCGATTTTGTGTACTTTCCCGGAAAGAGAATACAATGAACAGTGCTGACCATCCGTCTGCGGTCCGTTCAAGAAATGAGATCGCCGGGGCACTTCTCGGTCTTATGGAGAAGTATCCCTATAACGAGATCACGGTAAAGCAGATCATCCTGGAGACTGATCTGGTGAGGAAGACCTTTTACAGAAATTTCAGTTCCAAAGATGACGTGCTCCTTTATATAACCAGAAAAGCGCTGGCGGATTACTGCAGCGTGATCAATTCCGGAAAGGGCGATGTGCTGACAAATATATTCCTTTTTGCCGATAAGAACAGGAAACTCCTGATGCTTCTTGACAGGCATAATATGCTTTATGTTGCGCTTCAATGCATGAACGAGTATCTTCCTTCGTTCCGTGACAGTGCGCTTTCAGAAAACAATCCTTTCACGCCTCTGTTTGAAGGACTCGACTCCGATTATCTGATCGCCCTTAATGTGGGAGCGGTATGGAATGTCATCTCACTGTGGGTGCACCGCGGCATGAAGGATGATCCGGTGCATGTAAAAGAAACCATCAGGGAATACATTGACAGGCTATAATAGGAAAAAGGTGATCAGTTGATGTATCAAAGATATAGCAAATAGTATTTATAGGAGCGAAAAGCAAATGCCATTAGTCAATGTCATTATGTTGAGAGGAAAGTCTCAGGGTTATAAGAAAACTGTTCTTGATTGTATCCATCAGGGACTGGTCGATTCGATCGGGATAGAGGACTGGGACAGATTCCAGCGCATAAGCGAGTATGACAGAAACGACTTTGAATTCCCGTCATTTAAGTCGGATGTTTTCATTTTGATAGATGAATCTCCACTCGAAAATTGGGGAATGGGCGGAGAGCAGAAAGGCTGAGAAAGAGGCTTTATCAGGTCGTTTTCCCGTTCTCGAGCCTGACTATTCTCGTCCCGTAGGATGCGCATTTCTCGGAGTGCGTTACCTGGAGGATGGTAAGCCCCTTTTCTTTGTTGAGCTTCGAGAAGAGTTCCATGATCTCAAGTGAAGATTTAGCATCGAGATTTCCGGTCGGCTCGTCTGCGAGGAGAACGGAAGGACTTCCCATTACAGCTCTTGCGATGGCAACTCTCTGCTGCTGGCCGCCTGACAATGTCGCGGGCATTGCATTCCGTTTTTCGGTAAGGCCTGTGATCTCCAGTATCTCTTCAAATTCTTCTTTCAAAGATGCTTTGGATCTGCCGTTTATGGTCTGGGGCAGAAGGATGTTGTCTTCGACTTTGAGATTCATTACGAGGTTATAGAACTGGAATACGAATCCGACGTTCTTCAGGCGGAGATCGGATAACTGTTTATCCTTAAGCGAACCGATGTCTTTCCCGCACAACGAGATATTGCCTTCGAAATCACGGTCAAGACCGCCGATCAGGTACAGGAGTGTCGATTTGCCTGATCCTGACGCACCCATGAGCGAGACGAATTCTCCTTCTTCGACATACATGCTCGCCCCGTCCAGAACGCGGTTCAGGTTTGTGTTCTTACCGAATGTCTTACTGACGTTATTTACTTCGATCACTTTATTCATCTTATTATCCTCCGGCAGATTATTCATACTTGAGCGTCTCTGAGAGATTCATCTTCTTTAAGTGCTTCAGCGGGAACAGTACCGTTCCGGTAAAGACAAGGATGAGCACGACGCAGAATATCAGACACTTGACAGGATCAGGATCGATCACCAGTTCGAGATCCTGCGAATTCTTTGTAGCTTCGCCGATCACGCTGCACAGGAACAGACCCGTCAGGGTACCTGTCACTGAAGCAGTGACGGAAGTTACCAGCATCTCTTTAAACAGGATCCCGGAGAGTTTGCCCCTGTTCATTGAAGTCGACAGCATTACGGCGCATTCCTTCTTTCTGCCGTCAAAGCCTATCAGCTGGTTGCTGACCATGCCGACGAATGTCATGGCGAGTCCGACGGTGATGACTGTCATAAGTATCGCCGTAAGTCGGGTTACTTCACTGTCGACCTCATACTTGTATTCGTCAAAGGTCTGAACATCAGCATAACCGTCGAGGGTATATTTATTGATCGTATACGCTACTTTGTCGGGATCGTCACACTTTACGAGGTAATAGCTTACTGAGTCTCTGAATATCTCTCTGAATTCGTTTTTGGTCATCAGGAATGTTCCGTTCGGGCCGGAAAGAGAACTGAACTTTACAAGATCCTGAACAATGTATTCACGCGTGATCGGAACGACACCTTCAGGGTCATACGTGACCGTTATCGTATCGCCGGCTTTTATTCCTTGCTTCACGGCATAGTTTTCGTCAACGAAGACCGAACCCTCCTTCAATGAAACCGGAAGATCTGAAAAGATGTTATAGTACTTAAATCCGTTGTCAGGCATTGCAATGAAGTAACCGTATATGCTCTTCTCATTGCCGTTTACCCTTATGTCCATGGTTTCACGGTAGATCACTTCGGTATCCGTAACGCTGTCGAGCTTATCGATGAATTCAAAATCCTTAAGCTTGCCTGAGCATGTAACGATGACATCGCTCGAAAAATCATATCCGCTCAGCATGTCGAACAGGGACATTGCGATCCCGAAAATGACTACGCTCATTGCTGCCGCGGTTACGCAGAGCACACCGCTCGAGACAGTGCTCTTTCTCGTTTTGGCCTCGATCAGTGAAAGAGACCACGAGGTGCTGCCTGATCTTTCCGCAAGTTTTTCAAAGCACGTGACTATCAGCTTATATATCCACGGGAACAGGAACGCGATGGCGACAACTGTACACAGAAGACATACAGTAGCTCCAGCAAACTGCTTTCTGAAGAAGAAAGCAGCGGCTGCGCCCGCAAGCAATACGATGCCTGCAACAAGACCTGCCTTGCTGTATTTGTATTCGGTATCCCTGTTATCGAAGATGATGTCACGGATAGGTGTTTTTATCGCTTTCAGAATCGCTTTCAAAGGAATGAGACATTCGACCAGTATGGAGCCGGTGATAACGCCTGCTATAAGCACCCAAGATACCGGATCCACGTCCATCGGAACCGGATTTCCGTCACTGTCGGTCATATAGAATATCATGTTGAAGACCGGCGTTTTGATGAGTGTATAAAATAATACGGCAGGAACGCTTCCCAATAACGCATAGAGAACGTTTTCGAGCAGGAGTACGAGTCCGGTCCCGGAAGCGCTCATTCCGAGGCTTCTTAAAGTTCCAACCATCGGCATTCTCTCGCTTACGATCCTGTTGCAGATGGAAGCAGTTACGAAGATCACCAGAAGGAATGCGATTGTAAAGAGCAGATAAAATACAGCCGTCGTATCCTGGATGTTTGCCGATTCTTCCTCCGTAAGAGCGAGGCATATTACGGTTCCCTGAGGATAGTACTCTTCGAGCATATCGCATGCTTCCCTGACCCTTGAGTCATCGGTTATGTCGATCATGAGAACGCCGACATCGCGCCTTCCGCAGGAGATGATCCTTGCCGTGTCGAGATTGACCAGGAGCTTGTATCCGGTGAGGAGGGTATTCTTACTGTCCCTCGGAAATACACCTGTGATCTTTATATCGACTTCTTCTCCGCTCCTGTCATGAACCGTGATCGTATCGCCTTCCTTGTAGCCGTAATCAGAGGATAACTTATAGGTGCAGTAAGCCTCCAGTTCACCGAGTTCGATCGGATCCATGAAGCCCATGTCGACTGCATCGTCGACATTTACGCCGAGGATGCTGAGTTTTTGGGTCGATACGAAGGCATATTCGCCCTCAATGTCATTGTAGAGCATGTCACTGTTGGAATTGATCTCCACGATCTTCGCTTCCGGAAATCCGTCAGGCAGACCTTTTACGGAGTAGTCGTCGACAATGGCGAAGATGTCTCCTGATGTTATGTTGCCGAATACCATGGTAACGTATTTCTCAATGGACGATACCAGGTCAAAGCAGAGCATCGCACAAACTGAACAGACAAAGATCGCAAACACGACCATCAGGGTACGGAAGGGCTTGCCGAATATGTTTTTGAGTGAATTCTTAAGTACTATGTTCATTGTCCCGCTCCCTAATCAATACCATCTGGAGATCCTGTTCTCAGGCGCGATATACATGCCGTCGCCCTCTTTGACATCATAGACGTCATAGAAACAATCCAGCGTGGAGAGGATTGCGTTAGTCCTTATGATCTCCGGACTGTGTTCGTCATAAGCGAGCAGATCGATGATCGTAGAGTCGACTCTCTTGCGGCACCAGACGGCTGCGTAATTTGCAAAGATCTTCTCAAGATCCTCATTTGTTTTTGCAAGGGAAGTAACACACTCCATGCCTCCCAAGTCGGCATAGTTCTCGCCTAAAGTCTGTTCGCCGTCAACATGGTAAACGCCGAAAACGGTGAAATTGTTTTCGAAGTAAGTGACGGCTCTCTTATTTCTCTCGGTGAGACTTTCCATGTCTTCGGGAGCGATCCAGTCAGGATCGTATACACCGTTCTCGTCGAAAACGATGCAGTTGCTGTCGAAAGCATGACCCATCTCGTGAGCTATTACCGATCCGAGGCCTCCCAGGTTCGTGTAGTAATCCGCATCAGCGTCGAAGAACGGTGCATTGGTAATGGCTACCGTTATCGTTATGGTGTTGGCTGTGGGGTCATAGCATGCGTTGAACATCTGCATCGGCATTGCGATCTCTTTGCGGTTTACGGGCGTAGCGAGGCTGTCAATGCTGTCCTTCATTATTATCTTCTGGTATTGCATTAATATCTCAAAGTAGTTACCGCTCATGTCCTTAAACTTGGTGTCATCGTGTCTTTTACGGTCCATGCCGGTGATATAAACGATGTTTTCGAGCTTTGCAAGAAGACCTTTTCTGGTGTTTTCAGTAAGCCATGAAGCATTTGCGATAAGCTCCCTGTAACCGCTCCTGATGTCATCACACATGGAAATGAGCGCATCATCAGTCTCTTTGGTGTAGTAACGCTCCACATAGACCGGATCAGTCTCAAGATAGAAGGTATGACTGATCTCATTTACGGCCTGCTTTTCAGGCGTGTCATAGCTGTCAGTTACATAATACGCGAGGAGCTTGTGATGGGGAGCGATGAATCTCATATATCTGCCGTAGAGATCATTGATCTCCCACACTTTGAGAGCTTCGATATTTTTATCTGACAGGACCTCGTTAAGACGTATGAGCTGCCCTTTGTCAATCACGCAGAACCGGTCACAGTGCGCTCCGTCAAATCCCACCGTTTTAACATATTCAGACAGATCGACATTGGTCAGAATATTGTCGATCTCATCTTTGGAAAGGATCTCCATATATATGTAATCCCAGTCCGTGTCGATGATGTCCATATTTGTGGAACCGTAGAGTTCTATCGCAAGATTGGCGATCTTCACGCCGCATTCGTCGGAAGAATCCTTGTCATGATCTAATGTCTGCATAATGATGGATGCATTTTCAGCCACATCGTCAGCAGCGAAATTGTCGTCGCGCATCTCTTCGAAAGAGACATCCATTACAGAAGTCAGCTGACTGAATAAAAGAATCTTTTCTCCCGCATTGAAAAAATCATAAGATACCGACAGATGCAGAAGTCCTGAAAGGCCATAGTCTCTTAAGAGTACCGCATCGATCTTCATAAGTTCATCCACTGTATTGCAGTTTTGGATGTCATCTATCATCTTTACCAGGTCTTCAGGTATCGGCTCATTCGCGAAATCATAATCAAGGAAAGCATCGTAGGCAGTCTTGATGACATCTTCCTCGCTTCCTTTTGAGTAGCCGGAACCTGATGCGATATCCGAGATGATGCCTTCGACCTGTTCTGTGATCATCTTGTCATTAAATGCGTCGGCAGCGATGCTGTCTCCGTATTCGAACCTGGCATTGGCGAGCTTCTCACCGTTGATATATCTGTAATAATCATCCTGGGGACGGACCGGTCCCGTTGTTGCCGTTTCCGAAGTTTCAGACGGAATAACCGGAATCTCCTCTGTACAGCCTGCTGCCAGGCCGGCCGTCAGCGAGCACAATAATACAGTAGCTATTATCCTTTTCATCCCATTGCCCCCATAAATAAACAATTATAAGAATAATATCACTGTTTTTTGACGTTTGTGTATCATCACGGTAACGAAGCGACTGGCTTTACGGCGGATTCTGATCCTGACGGAAAGATAGATCAAAACACACGGGTGGAAATCCTTATGAGGAATAGTTAGAATGATGCGGTCAAAAAAGGGTGGTGCAGTTTGCACCGGACAGAGGCGCAGGATGAAATTCAAGCTTGACATAAAGAGGATAATAGTCTGTTTTCTTGCAGTATTCGGAATGGGATTTTTTCTCTCGTTTCTTATGCTGTGCGGACTCGGCACGGATCCGTGTTCTTTCATGAACAAATCGATCTCTCTTAGGATAGGCATGATGTTCGGCACATGGCAGCTGATAATCAACGCAGTCATGCTGCTTATCGTCATTTTCTGGGACAGATCGAGCCTGGGCTTCGGAACGGTCTTCAACATGGTGCTCATCGGTTACTATGTCGACTTCTTTGACTGGGTCTGGAGCAAGACCATACCCGCTCACATCTTTACCGATAATGTTACCCGCTGGCCGGTCTTTCTCGGGGCACTTTTGTGCTTTATCATCAGCGCGGCTGTTTACATCAATTCCGACATGGGAGTCGCTCCTTATGACGCGCTTCCGAAGATCATCACGCAAAAGGTGACTGACAGGTTCCCGAAGATCCCCAAGATGCTGATCCGCATGGCCTGGGATTTTGCTGCCATCCTGGTCGGAATCCTTGCTGGAGGGACACCTGTTGTGGGAATCATATTAATGGCCGTATTCTTAGGGCCTGCCATAAGCCTGGTCGGCAGATTGTTTTTCAGCAGAAACAGGAAAACTGATATTGCAGGGAAGATCGGTAAATGATCAGGTAAACGGCCGGTTTACGTGTCCCGGGCCGTTCTGTTGTCTCCCTTAAAACCATCCTGGGCATGGATCTTCTGCTTTTGCTCATACATCTGTTTGTCCGCTCTCTCAAAGACTTCCTGGAATGAATGATCGTAATCGCGGTCAAATATGGCGCTTCCGTAAGATATAGAGATGCGCTTGGTGATGTCGTCTGTGGTTTTTCTCTGCTGTTCGAGCATCATCTTGAGAGTGCTGAGATGTTCGGCAATCCTTGCGTATTCGAGCATGGACGGGATGATGACAAACTCATCGCCTCCGATTCTGAAGACCGTACTCATGGGGAAGGCTCTGCACAGGATCTTTGTGGCTTTCTTAAGCGCACGGTCGCCTTCCTGATGTCCGTGCGTGTCATTGATCAGCTTCAGATAATTGAGGTCGCACATGATGACCGCGAATTCCGCAGTTCCCGCTTTGATCTTCTCATCTATATAGCTGGCCGTATCCTCAAATGCATGCTTGTTCTTTACATTCGTCAGAGAGTCGATGTATGCCAGGTTTCTCATGGAAACAAGGTCATCTTCCTGTTTCTTGAGTGTCTGCGCGTCCTTCTTGATCCTCTCATTCTGTGCAGCCACATGCGCCCTTATATCTTCGGATCTGGAGCGGATCTTATCTATGGCAAGTCTGAAGCTTCTCGAGACTTCGCCGACCTCATCATTCTTTTCGGGCGGCAGTACGACATCGTAGTTGCCTTCTCCGATCTCGTTGGCTGCAGAAGCGATCTTTCTTAAAGGATCTGTGATCCTGAGTGATATGAACGCGGCGACCCCCATTGAGACGCCTGCCATGATGACAGATACCACAACCATGAGGATTACTACGCGGTCTCTTTCCCTGTAGATGCTGTCATGTCCGTCGCAGAGAACAAACTTCATGCCGTTGCGCAATGTGACAAAGGCCATGACACGGTCTCTTCCGAGATAATTGTAGCGGATCAATGTATCAGTGGTCCTGTCCTGTGTCATGAGTTCGCCGTTCTCGACAATCTCGTCCTCAGCATCGCCGTGCAGATGCGCTTTGCCGAGATCATCTAAGTGATAATGGGCACTGCCGTCTGCTTCCTTGAGATACATGTAGCCTGACTCACCGTAACTTAAGGAGTCTACCCATGTAAGGAGTCTCGAAAAGCTGACATCGATGCCGATGACCGCCACGGGAGTGCCGTCGATAATGACAGGCTGTACGTATGAGATCAGATAATCGTCGATGCTTCCGTCATAATAAGGCTTTGTCCAAATTGCTTTCCCGGCTTTGATCGGTGCGTAATACCAGAATTCCGAGACGGGATCTTCCTCAATCTCCTGTTGTGTGAAAGGTATCGTCTTAAATGTACCGTCCGTGTCGCGGCTGTAATACGTGCCTTCATCACGGTCGACCGGGCCGGTTATGTCAATGGCGTAGTGAATGTATGCGCTCTGGATAAAGTCATTGCTCTCTGTCATGAACAGGATAAGGTCATCCGATTCGTCGATTATCCTGGCACGCAGGGATTCATCTTCTCTGATCGAATCCAGATTGGGGATCCTGCTCTCGGTCCATTTCGACAGTGAGCTGACGGCATCTTCTATCCTGAGAAGTTCAGTATCAAGATCAGAGCCTCTCTCATCGCAGAACAGATTCATCTGTGTTACGGCACCCTGGGTGAGTACATTTCCCATGAACAGGATGCATATGATCATAAGGCATGCGGAAAGCACGAAGATAACGCTGATGATCAGCATCATCAGCTTTGTGCTTATCGAAGAAAAGAATGAACCGGTCTTTTTCATTGTCCTGTGCCTCGTCCGGATGCTTAAGGATAATATAATATTTTAAGATATTTAAAGCGGTTTTTCCAATCCGGAGACAGTCTCTTTCTGTTATGATTGGTAATATCGGGGGAGAAAAGGATTACGGGAGAACTTGATAATGTCAGAAGAACAGAATTGCATGATATTTGATGCAGGTGATTTCCATCTGGAACTGAGAGCAAAGATCTATAGAGGTGATCCTGTCATTAATAACGTTTTGCTGTATGTGAAGGTTGAGAGCAATGGCTTTGCGGGAACGATGGAAATGGAAGTCGGTTCCGGTGAACTTGACGGGTTCATCCGTGATGTGTTGAATATGAATAAAGATCTGAAAGGCAAAGCCGGGATCATGGAACCGTACGGCGATCACTGTTTCATGGCTTTGGAGATCGATAAATCCGGACATGTCACGGTGACCGGGATGCTCAGGGTCTCGGCACAGAAACTGGAGTTTGAAAACAGTTTCGATCAGACATACCTGGCATGTCTTTCGAAGAAACTGGCGCAAACGGACGCGTGGCAGGAAACAGTTTAAAATTGCGGATAAGAGGGGATAAATTATGGCTACATTGCCTGTTACTTGTAAAAAATGCGGACAAGCATTCAGAGTCGATCCCGAGAGGAAACTTGCCAAGTGTCCGGACTGCGGGGTTGGTAAGAGCATGTCCAAGGTTATGAAGGAACAGCATCCTGAGTGGTTTGAACTCGTCGAGGAAGAAACGAAGATCATAACCGAGAGGAATGACTCTGTTCCCGGACTGAAAAAATACGAAAAAAAGCCTGAAGTTAAGAAAAGCGTTATTGTTATTTTGGCCGTTGCAGGTTTAGCTTCCGCTGTAATCTTAGCCCATCCGGTAATAGAGTTTTTTAAGACTACGCACAGTACGTGGAGTGCCGTTTTGTTTGTATCCTTTTATGGTCTCTTTGTTCTTGCTTTATGTGTTCCGGTGTTTTTGCCGGTTTACAGAGAACACAAAGATAAAAAATATCAGGAGGCATATTCCGAAGCTGTTACTGACAAGGCCTGCCAAAGACTTGTTGAGATAGCCTGGGAAAAGCAGGAATATCTGAAGAGATTTGAGGAGTGAGAAGATCTGGATCATGTATAAACTTAAAAGACTCGGAATTGAAGATAAGGAAGAAATAAAGGCTGTGTTTACAGGTGTTTTTACTAAGGAACCCTGGTGTGATGACTGGTCTGACAAAGAGCAGCTGGACATGTATATCTGCGATCTGGTCGGACAGGGTTACTCCCTGACGTACGGACTGTACGATGACGCGGATGAACTGATAGGCCTGTCCCTGGGATATATCAAGCACTGGTATACCGGCACGGAATGCATCATCAACGAACTGTGCATAAAGACCGAGAGGCAGGGGACGGGAGCCGGGACGTTTTTCATAAATGAGATCGGGAAGGCTGTAAAGGAACTCGGGCTTAAGCAGATATTCCTTTTGACCGACACAAATGTACCCGCATATGAGTTCTATAAGAGAAACGGTTTTGTGGAATTGGAGACCTGTGTCGCATTTTCGAAATTCATATAGTCTGAAGAATATACCCCGGCGGATCTTATACATAAAAAACAGCTCCGGAAGCAGAGTGATCCGAAGCTGTCATTGATATGGCTTATGTTCTGTAAGTCGGCTTGGGTCCCAGATACGATTCCGGTATCTTTGCGCCTTCTTCGCAGATCACGATCTTCTGCAGGACGAGATTCGGGTTGACCGCATGGATGTTCAGAGTGTTCATCCCCTCTTTAAACTCAACTGTGAAAGCTGTCTTGCGGACATTGTCGAGAACTCCCTGTGACCAATACGGATTGCCGTCTCCGACAGCAAAGCCTTCGGGGATCATGTTGATCTTCTTTATGCTGCCCTCATTTACGCTGACGCCGACAAGTATCCTGGGCTCGCGGCCGAAAGGATTGCTCGGGTTGGTATATAAGGTCACTTCATATCTGCCGGCTGCAGGGACCTTTATCCTGTATTCAAGATAAGGAGCATTCTTTGTGCCGAAAACCTTATCCTGAGGGTATGCCTTGACTGCATCCATGCCCCTGCTGTAGTCGGGAATGATGCGGAAGGATGCGGATGAAGGTGAAGAGAAACATCTGCTGTATCCTGTGGCCGGGATCGAGATGTAATTCATCCCGAAAGCGTTCTTTTCGAGGGATCTGTCAAAGATGTTGGCTTTGATCTGATCTTCTCCGTAATCTTTCCGTCCGGTCCAGTGATAAACGCTTTCTCCCTTGAAGGAGGATGTTCTGTTGAAGGGAACTTTAACAACGGTATAGCCGTCGGCACTGTGAATGCAGAATTCTGCAGCATCACCGCGCTTTATGGCGGAACGGTCGATCTTAACCTTCAGTTCGTAAAGCGAATAAGGCTTTACCGTACCTTCCGTTGAAGAGAAACTCAGTCCCTTGCAAGGATTCTCGACCGTGTATTTAACTTTCTTACCGCATGCAGTGCTTAAGAACAAAGAAGCTTCGTCACAGGAAGGATCGAGGAACTGATCCATAAGGAGAACACGGCCTGTCCAGAACTTACCTTCGGTGCTCTGGCATGAGCCTTTAACTGTGGTGATGAGCCTTTCCTTGTTGGCAGGCTCAAATGTGCAGATAACGGGATTCCTGCAGCCTTCCTCACACCAGTTGTTAAAACCGGTGTGCTCTGATAAGCCCATGCCGTACCACTTGCCGCCATGTATCGTGTGAAGTTCATCAACGATCATGCGGTCATATACGATGCATTTATTTATCTCGTCAGCAAGCGTCATGGCGTAAGTGCTTCCCAAGTCTGCAAATGCGTGATTCAAAGTGGTCAGGAGCCACATGCGCTGAATGTTAAGGCCGGCTGTAAGAGGAAGCCACAAGAACTCGTAGAAACCGAACTCCGTGTTTCCTTTGAGCTTTTCTCTCATTTTGCTGCACTTATTCAAGAGTTTTTCGATCTCATCAAGAAGATCGAAAGTCTCATTATAGTTAAAAGCGTTATAGACACGGTCGTTCATGGCTTCGGTCCGGCGTGCCGTCGTGATGCGGGTATAGCCTCTGAGCATCCCGCAGATCGCGCTCTTGTCAGATTTGGATAGGTTCGAACCGAAAATGCGGTCAACTATGTGCTTGGTATATTCGACGGCCGCATCGGGATTTGATGTTCCCCAACGGTCGAAATCGTATGCGAGATCAAGGAAGAACGACAGCGGATATTCATTGCTGAAGATATCGCCGACATTGACTATCCAGAGATCTCTTATGCCGAAGTCATATGCGGTGGTCATCTGTTCCCATGTCTTGGCAAGAGCTGATGTATTGAACCACTCGAAAGAAACGGGAAGCCCGTGGTAGTCGAAATGATAGTACATGCCGTAGCCGCCCTTGTGCTTCCGCATTTCAGGCGTCGGAACTGTACGGAGATTTCCGAAATTGTCATCGCAGAGCATCAGTGTTACTCCGTCAAGTTCGGGATCGCCCATAAGTCCGGGTGTCTTGTCATCGCCATAGAAATACGGTTCGACTTCCTTATAAAGAGCGAGCATTCGCGGTACGGAGTCGAGATCCTTGTTTACGTATTTGCGGATGAGTTTGTTCTGCGTCTTCAGTACTTTTCTGAGCAGGTCGATATTGTCCTTGAGCGTCGCATCCTTGCCCATGATCGCTGTATCAGCTTCTCCGCGCATTCCGACGGTGATGACGTTCTCGAACTTTCCGCTCCTCTTAAGGCCGTCCTCCCAGAAACGCGTGATGCCTTTCTCGTTCTTTAAGAAGTTCCAGGCATCTCCGTAAATGGATCCGGGACCTCTTAAGTATTTATATTCCTCCCCCTGTCTCAAACACGGCTCGTGGTGGCTCATGCCCATAACGACACCGAGTTCATCCGCGAGCTCGGCATTTGCCAGTCCGGGACCGTCGTCGGGGAAGATCTCCGCCCACATTGCCGGCCAGAGATAATTGCCCTTAAGTCTTAACAGGAGCTCGAAAACATGCTCGTACATCTTTGCGTTAAAACCGCCGAAGTTGTGCATGCAGAAATTGCCGAATGCCGGCCACTCGTCGTTAATGAAGAAACCTCTGTATCTTACTGAAGGCTCTTTGGACACCATGCAGTAACCCGAGGGAATCTTGAAGGTCTTCATTTTCGGAGGTTTGATATCAAGCCAGTCGATGAAAGGGGAGACGCCGAGCATCTCCGAAAGCTTGAACAGCCCGTATATCGCACCGCGCTTGTCACTGCCTGTTATTATCAGGGACGAACCGATAACTTCGATCTTATATACTTCGCGCTTTCCGTCAATGCCGCTTGTGTCAACTCCGGTATCCCTGATCAGCTTGTCGCCTGTGACACCGACACAAATGGGAGACTTGCACACGGAAGACTCCACGACCTTCGGTTCATATCCGAATACCGCCTTGATATCGCCTGCTACTTTTCCGGCTATCTTTCTGACACCGCTTAATGTGTCACTCCCGCATACGATCTCGATGTTTTTGTTTTTTATTCCGGCCGAAGAGATGATAAAGTCCATACGCAAAACCTCGATATTTTATCTTCCATACAAGCATACAACATCTGGCATAGTTAATCTATCACAAATTCTGTGATACAGATTAATTATTTCCCATATCTTATATTGGAGCAATGCTTCGTTTCGTTCGTTTCCTGTTACCAAACCCGTTAATGCTATAATTTAGGAAAAATCATATGTCAGAAGGGGAAATATGGGATTCATCAGCAATGTTACCGGCACTCTGTCAGATTCGATAAGTTCGGAACTCAAAGATCAGCACTTAGAAACTTTCAGAACAGATTCCTTAGGTCAGGATATACTTGTTAAACGCGCGGTCAGGCAGAATTCCTTCGGCCGCAACGAGGGCAGCAGCGAGATCATCTCGGCAGGATCAAAGGTCATTATCCCCGTGGGCACCTACGCTCTTATGATCGACAACGGTAAGATCGTCGACAGCGTTACGGAACCCGGCATATATACATGGGAGAATTCATCTTCCGGATCTATTCTGTCCGGAGGAGTCAAGAGTGTCATGGGGGATGTTTTCGACAGGTTCAGATTCGCAGGCGAAGTCACGAAAAGCCAGAGGATATACTTCGTCAACGGACTCGAGATAATGAATCAGACCAGCAATGAATCTCTTCATCTGCCTTATCCGGATCCGGTCTACGGGACTCTGTATTTCAAGTTCAAGATAATGTTTTCATTCCGCATCGTCGACCCCGTAAGATTCTTCAAAAAGACAGGCAAGGCCACCACCGTATACGATTACATGGGTTCTCCCGCATTACCGAAACAGCCGTTTACGGAAGTGCAGGATCACATGGAGGAGGCGCTCAATCTTTGTGGTTCCCGCGATAAAGTGCCTTTCCCGCAGCTTCTATCAAATAAGAGCAAGCTGAAAGATGCCGTTAATGAAACGATATCTGAAGTATGGTACGAGCAGCGCGGAATGGTCGTAGAGTCGATAGCCATGACCGGATTGACTCTCGATGAAGCATCCAGAAAGCGTGTGGAACAGTTCGACTCGGCAAAGATCTTTGCCGACGATCCTGCCGCTCTTCAGGCACTTGTAGCTTTAGGCCTCACGAAAGCCATGAATTCCGCCGCATCAAATCCCGCGGGAGCCATGACGGGTTTTGCGGGTTTGGGCATGGCAGGTGGCGTGGCCGGCAACATTCAAAACGGAGTCTCCGCTTTCGGAGGACAAAGCGTCACGGGTCCTGAGACCTGTCCGTTCTGCGGGACGCCGCTGCCTTTGCAGAAACCTCTTGAATACTGCCCGGCATGCAATGCTGACATAAGATCTTATTTTCAAGGTATGTCGTGACATAATTGCAACCTGAACAACCTGAAATGCAACTTGTGCGGATCTGCCTTCATGGCGGATCTGCTTTTGCTATAGTCAGCTCATCAAGCAAAGCAAAAGGAGGTTCAGGAAAATGAAAAAGAACAGGATCATCAGGGGTTTGGGAATCACATTGGGCGTTATCGCATTTATCGGAGCAGCGGGATCCGTTGCAATGGGCGGATATATTGCTGACAGGATCCTTCTTCTCATTCTTGTCTTCAACCCTTCTGAGGACCGCTTCGAGACGGAGGATGACTTCGTCTATGTCAAACGGTTTGCAGATAAAATCGTCAGCGCCCAGCCTTAACAGTTCGATCCTGTTATGGACGTCGCTTTTTGCAGACAATACTATTACCGGTGTTTTCTTGACTTCCCTGAGAGATCTTAATACTTCTTCTCCGCTCTTCATGGGGAGCATGAGATCCATAAGGATCATCTTATAGTCCTTTTAGAGCCATGTTAAGGCCCGTAAGGCCGTCGGTGCAGCTGTCGACCTCATAGCCGCTCTTTTTCAGGATGCCGCAGAGCAAGGAATTTATCGTCTGATCGTCTTCGATTACCAGTATCATTCTTTATTCACCTTTATCCCTTAATACTCCCGTGGTTTTTAGCGGAAGGCTCAATAATTATACCATTTGTGGATGCTCAACAGGCTGCATCCCGTTTTGCATTAACCGGACCGGCATCAATGGTATAATCGTTTTACTTGGGAAAACAGGATATAGGAGGAACATCGTGATGATTACCGGATCATTTGATAATGCGACTGAGGCAATACGCAAGCCGTATAAGAATGAAGAGGCAAAAAAGGTCGATGCCTGCATTCTGACTTTCTCCAATGAGATCCTGCAATATGTCCTTGAAGCATATGACTGCACCAAAATCGGCGATCTCTATTCCGCGAACGGAGCAAAGCCTGTTTACGGGTTCACATACAAGGGAAAAGAATTCGCGGTATATATGTCCTTTATTGGCGCTCCGGGCTGCGTTGGCGACATGGAAGATTCAGTATCCGTCATCAGCACGAATAAATTTATAGAGTTCGGCGGCTGCGGGTGCCTGAACAAAGAAATAGCCAGAGGAAAGGTTATGGTTCCCACGGAAGCCTATCGTGATGAGGGAACCTCATATCACTACGCGCCGGCTTCCGATTACATAAGAGTGAAAAACAGCGAAAAAGTCGCTGAGTTTATGGAACAGGCTGGTCTTCCATATGTTAAGGGCAGGACCTGGACTACCGACGCATTATACCGCGAGACCAGAGGCAATTTTGAGAAAAGGAAGAGCGAAGGCTGCATTTCGGTCGAGATGGAATGCTCGGCGGTTCAGGCCGTGTGTGATCTCAGAGGATGGGATGCCTATTGCTTTTTTACTTCCGGCGACCTTTTGGATGCTCCAAAGTGGGATCTGCGGATGGAGAAGGGGCAAAAGAAACACTCACAGCATGATCCCGGACATTTCGAAATAGCTCTTGAACTTGCCTGCAACGTTGCCGGCTGATCCTGACTGCCCGGCATGGCAGTTTAGGGGAGCTGACCGCAAGTAACACTGTTACATCCGCTCAGCCGTAGGGCTTTCGGGGTTGTCCCGTTTCCGGTAGGAAAACTTAAAAATTGACACATAAACAGGCTCCGGGGTCGCTTTCCGGAGCCTGATTTTTCGGGAACATGACCTGAATAATGGGTTTCACACAACGGATGGCCATGTCCTCAGAAACCAAGGGTTGTGGTTTTAGCTGATCGTTTTTTCTTATGCAATAGCCTTTGCAGCCTTGTTCGTGCTGACGAGTTCCGGCGTCTTGCTCTTTCTCATGAGGAAAATGAAGATTCCTGCAAAGATGGGGACCAGGACGAGACTTCTCAGATCAAGTTTATTGATAGTATCCACGTCAGATGCACCCCAGAGCATTCCGTTGTAAACGAAGCTCGCTCCGTCGATAAGCGCATGGATCAGTACCGTGGGCAGGATGCTTCTGCCGGATCTGTATGTGATCGCGCCGAATACAAGACCCAAAGCGATTGCGTTTGCTGCCTGAATGAGTACAAAGGTAAGTGATACGCCTGCGAGGAGGTTCTGAAAATGATTGAGTCCGAATACCGTTGCCGTGCATACGATCGATAAGATCACGCCTTTTCTGGTGTTTGAACCGAAGATGTCCATAAAGAGCTCCTGAATGACGCCTCTGAAAAGGCCTTCCTCAGCTACGCCTATAAGGAACCACCTGATTATGACCAGTACAATCTCTAATGCAGGGATGAGTGTCTTGCCGGGCAGATCCAGAAAGCCTGCCAACATCAGGAGCGTGTATGTGATGAGCATCGGCAGTCCGCAGACAAGACCCGTTGCCAGACCTTTTCCCGTGATCTTAAGTACGTTTATCTTTTTAAAGAGGAAAATAAGTCCTACGGTAATCAGTGCACCGATAGCTTCGATCACAAAAGATCTGTAGTTTCCGTTTGTTGGTAAGATGGCTTTCAACTGAGTGGGGAAGATTGCCTTAAATGTAATGAGCAGTCCGTTACCCATAAAGAGTGAGAATGCTATTGCTAAAACTTTCTTGATCTTTTCGCATGTGTTCATGTCCGTTTCTCCTTGGTTGTTGTGTGATGCCCTGACCATAGCAAAACGGACTGCCAAGATACACGACATGAAGCGACTGAAGGGTAAAAAACGCTGCCAGACAAGGTTGTCGGGTGGCACGGAAGCCTTATAAATTGGGCATTCTTACACTTTGTGGTAGAATATCCGGTGAAACAGAAAATATGGGAGAAAAGTATGGACACGGTCAAGATCGGAGCCTTTTTAAGGGAACTCCGCAAGGAGAAAAACCTCACTCAGGAGCAGTTAGCCGACGTTTTTAACGTGTCGGCAAGGACGGTCTCAAGATGGGAGACCGGCAGCAACATGCCGGACATCAGTATCCTCGTGGAGATCGCTGACTACTATCAGCTTGACGTAAGAGAGATCCTGAACGGAGAGAGAAATGCCGCTGCTGCCACGGATGGCGGCTCAAACCTCAAAGAAGTGGCCGAATATGCTGACAAAGAGAAGGAGAAGATGGCCGTAAAGGCCAGGATCTACGCCATAGCCGGGATCTGCGGAATGTTCATCTTCGGCATAATAAGGGCATTCGGCTCTTCTGACAGCATGATCTGCAGGCTCATCGCATCGGGCGCCCTCATCCTGGTCTACGCGGCACTGGCTTCGAGCCTCATCTACACTTCGTCGCGCCTTCAGACCCTGCAGCGCAAGCTTAAGTCGAAGATCAGAAAGAACCTTGTCCTCATCATTGTCACAATCTGCATAGGGGTGATACTGCTGTTTACGCTCGTCCCGATGCTCCTGATAGGCTCGACTAGCTGACGGCTGGGTAGATTACCATTGGTTATTCAACATGCGGAGCCCTGAAAGGGAAAGCCGAACTCAGAAAGGATACCGGATGAGATTTGAGAACATAACAGTTAATGACAGGAGCGGTGAAGCGATCGAACTACGGAATGCCGAAGTTCAGGACGCTGCGGCGCTGATAGAATATTTAAAGGTGACAAATGCCGAGTCGCCGTATCTTATCTGCGAGCCTGAAGAGATCACTTTGAGCCTTGAGCAGGAAATCGAGATCATAAAAAGGAAAGAAGCTGCGGAAAGAGAGCTTCTTCTGTTGGCTTTTGAGAACGGAAGGCATATCGGGAACGTCTCGCTCATGAGCGTCGGCACCTCAGTAAGATATAAGCACAGATGCAGCATCGCGATAGCTCTGTACAAAGAATACTGCGGGAGAGGCATCGGAAGGATAATGCTAGGGGAGGTATTGGATGTCGCGAAAAAGACCGGATACACTCAGGCGGAACTTGAGGTGGTCACGGAAAATACCGGCGCCGTTCACCTGTACGAATCCCTCGGGTTTGTTAAGTGCGGCCAACTTCCGAACAGCATGAGATATAAGGACGGGCGCACGGTCGATTCGTTCCTTATGGTGAAAGAATTATAAAAAGCCTTATATGATTAAAGAGCGTAAAAAGATTTGCAAAGTGTCTCTGATCGGATTTCTGCTCTCTTTTATTACGCCTTTGTCCCTGCTCTTTGTGAGTTTGTATGTCACGAATAATCCCGATGACGGTTTTCCGGTTTTGCTTTTATGGTCGGTTATAGGCTTTTGGTTTTCCCAGGCTGCGCATACTGTTTCAGAGATCGGGATCATCCTTTGTGCCGTAAAGAAAAGGAGAGGCATAGCATTAAGTGTGATCGGAATCGTAATCTGTCAATTGATTATGTGGGTTGCAGCTATTGTGTTTTGTGTCCTGTTCTTACACGAGAGTCCGCCCATGCCGGTAAATTGAGTTTGTAAAACGGTTACCGATCCCGGTTAATTGGCAGACCAATTGTGATCTGCCGATATGCTGACTACCTTTTGCATTTTTTCAACCCTTTTACACCCCTTAAAAGGGTTAGAATTCTGCAATCCTTTTGAATTTGCATCTTTTCAACCCTTTTTGTCCTCTCAGAGGGTCAGAATACTGCAATCCACTGTAACTGCCAATATCATAGAATTAAAACGGAGCTGATCCCGTTTTGAGACAGCTCCTTAGTGTTTTTATTGTATTACTGAATATCTTTTACGGATTCTCAATGATAAAGTTGTTATCTTACGCGATCCTGGGGCCCTTGATCATGAGGTCTTTAGCTATCTTCATTGCATCTTCCCATGTAATGGAACGGCCCTGATAGAAGTATTCATTATCATAGATGTAGTGACTGACGCAGGTGATACCGATCTTTGCCCAGGCTTCGTCTATCTTTGAAGAACAATAATCCCAGTGGGTCGTTACATACATGTCTCCGAGTATCTCGTCGTTTAGACCAAGATCATGAAGAAGTTTGCTGTCATTTGCTACCTGGCCGATTCCGCCGCCGTTTATTGTGTCGAGCTGAACCATATCGAGTTCCATCTTTTCGAAGTTTTTCATTTTTCTGTCCTCCTTGGTTGGTGGTGTTTTGTTTATGGTTTCATTATCACTGGCGGCTATAAGTCAGACAATCAGTAATCAAAGGGTGATCTGTTGCATTGGCAACACATGCGGCACTGTGTGTCGCGTATATAGCGAAAAAATATGCCGGGATGCCGTGATCCGGGCTGCAAAAGCTGGATTTCCTGCTTGTCTGTGCCTGAATGGTATAATGACCGTATCCGGGGGTATGGCGAAATATGACTTTTCAATATTTGTTTGGCGAAGCAGATACTTACATCCAGGCAGCTTTATTGCTGGCAGGCCTGGCCTTTGCGGTCATGGGAACGGTTTCTTCCGATGCGGAAAAGGGCAGGAAGAAACTGGGGATCTCATTGATTATAGTAATTGTCTTCCTTATGTTTATGTGGTTTGAGATATTCGCATATGGAATAGGGCAGGGCTAAGCCGGTCAATGGGGTTATATGGATAATTCGAAGCTGTTGTTTTTCGATGAGTACGAACAGTTTTATAAGATGACCGGCAGTTCAAAGGCTTTTGAAGCTTTTTGCAGGGATGCTTTCGGGCAGGATCTTTCTCAGGACGGGTTCAGCGATATAAGACAAGTAAACCGTATCATCAGTTATATTCCCGCAGGAGAAGATGTTCATATCCTTGATGCCGGATGCGGAAACGGGAAGATGCTCGGGTATCTGCAGGAAAAGACCGGTGTATATATCCACGGATTTGATTATTCCGGAAATGCAATCGATTCAGCCAGGAAAATGTTTCGGACCAAAGCGGATTTCAGGCAGGGTGCCATCGGGGAAATAGATTATCCAACTGAACGATTTGATCTGGTTGTCTCCATGGATTCGATGTATTTTGCACCCGATATGGAGAAGTTCGTCCTGCAGATAATGAGATGGCTGAAGAAAGACGGAGTGCTGTTTGCAGGTTACCAGGAAGGCGATGTCATGCCGAAGACTGAAAGCCCGAAAACCACAGTCCTCGCACAGGTCTTCGAAAAATGCAATATTCAATACGAAGTCGAAGATATAACCTTTGAAACCTATGAATTGCTCAAAAGGAAGAGAGAGGCGGCACTCCTTCATCAAAAGGATTTGGAGCAAGAAGGCAATGAAGAATGGTTTGATCTGCTGATGCTCCAGACAGAATGCGCTAAGGATCCGTTCGAAGAGTTTGCCCGTAATATGGCAAGGTACATATACGTTGCGAGAAAGTAAGCTGCTGAAAGCCTTCCCGGGAAAAATCAGTCCTGCAGGATGCGGTATGCGATATCCTCATACTCTGCGTATTTCTTTGCCTTCATCAGTTTTTTGATGTCTCGTTCTTTGCCGTCGAAAAGAGAAAGAGTCTGCCAGTAAGACCAGAGTTCCCTCATCTTGTAAAGGACATTGATATCGGGTGACATGACTTCCTGATAGCCGTGATAAACGGCGTCATGCAGTTTCCTGAATTGTCCGGGATCGGTTTCTGATGTGAAACCTTTAAGCTTGTCAGCCAGAGAAGGATCTGCGATCAGGCCTCTGCCCAGCATTACGGTATCGGGACTGCCGCCGAACGCGCCTGATAATTCATCGTAGTCCTTACGGGTGAAGATGTTCCCGTTATACACAAGAGGACATTTTGAATGCTCCAGTGCATATGCGTAATATTCCTTCCGGGGTTCACCTTTGTAAAAGTCGGATCTGATCCTCGGGTGTACGATCAGTTCGCTTACGGGAAAGCCGTTAAAGATATCCACAATGTCATAGAATTCATCGGGATTGAAATATCCGAGTCTCGTTTTGACCGATATCTTCATGTTTTCGCTTTCAGACCAGGTGTAGATGTCATCCAGAAATCTCTGAAGAGCCGGTGTCTCAGGCAGGAATCCCGCGCCCTTGCCCTTTGCGCAGACGGTTCCGGAGGGACATCCGAGATTCAGGTTCAACTCTTTGTAACCCGTTTCCTGAAGTTCCTTTGCCGCTTTGATAAAGCAGTCTGAACTGTTCGTAAGGATCTGGGGTACAAGGTTTATCCCGGTGTTGTTCCCGGGAGAGACATCCATGCGCTCCCTTGAAGTCATCGGAGACTTTTCGGAAGGTGAGATGAACGGCGTGAAAAATTTGTCGATGCGGCCGTATATCCCGCTGTATGCATTGCGGAATATGTAACCTGTAATGCCTTCGAGCGGGGCGAAATATATCTTCATGTGATCCGAGACTTTCCTTTAACAGGCTGTTGCCCTTGAACGCCGGTTTCTTCAGGGTTGTCTTTTGCAGCGTCTGATCATCTCATCAGCGTCTCTGAAACCGCGGACTTTTTCGAGTTCGATCAAGGCGCTTTTGTAGGACTTGTTGTCAAAGAAATGCTTGCCCCTGCAGTAGATCTCCAGCTTACGCGCTTCTGCCTGTCCCTGCTTGCAGATACTGATAAGTTCGGAAGCGATCGTATCGTTAAACTTGCCGCACTCGGTCATGGCCTGCCTGAACAGCAGGTCGGCTTCATCTGCCGCAGCCATATCTGTCCTGGTGTCCAGGATCAGGTTGGCTTTGCTGATGATAGTGCTTATACGGGAATATTTGGGATAGAGCTCCGCGATGGCCCACTTGTTTCCGCAATTTGCACACTTGCAGGTTATATCGGCAAAACTGTAGACCAGCTTTCCGCCACACACTTTACAGTTAAAGGTAATCTTATCAGTTGCGGAAGGCTTGGGACTTTCAGCCGGCTCCTCTCCCACTAATGATTCAACGGTAACGTCGTAAAAATCCGCGATCCTGACCAGCATCTTATAATCGACCGGAAGGCGGCCCGCCTCCCACATATAAACCATGATTGCCGTGACACTGAGAGCTTCTGCCAATGCTTCCTGAGTGAGCGAATGCTTTTCCCTCAGTTTCTTTAAGTTCTCGGCAAGTACTTTCATATCCATTTTTAGAATCTCCTGTCCGCTGTCTCTTATATATGATAGCGGAAACGGGGGGCTATTTAAACAGATTTCTATTCTTTCTGTTAATGAGGCGGAGAAGTCACCCGGAAAAGCTTTGTTATATAATCGAATAAGATTTCCGGCAGTAAGACATGTTGTCATATGCGCGGAACCAGGGAGCAATGAAAATGGACGAGAGACTTTCGAAGCAGATAGCTTTTTCGCTTGAGATAGACAAAGAAAAAAACATAACCCGTCAGACACATCTGTCCGGACACGGCAGGAATGAGACAGACGCCGAACATGCATGGCATATGGCCATAATGGCATACCTGCTCCGCGAGTATGCCAACGAGGAAGTCGATATCACCAAAGTCATGCTGATGTGTCTCATCCACGACATCGTTGAGATAGATGCAGGAGACACGTACGCCTATGACAGTGAAGGTCTTGCGACTCAGAAGGAGCTTGAAGATCTTGCCAAGGAGAGGATATTCTCTCTTCTTCCCGAAGATCAGAAGGCGGAACTTATCAGTTTGTTTGATGAATTCGAAGAATACAGCACGCCTGAATCAAAATATGCCCATGCCATGGACAATTTCCAGCCTCTTATCCTGAACAACAGCAATAACGGGGGAGACTGGAAGGAGCACGGCGTGTCGTCGGCACAGGTCTACGGCCGCCAGTCCAAGACCAGGCTCGGCTCCGAAAAGATATACGAGATTACTGATCAGATCATCCGTGAGAACATACGGAAGGGTAGTCTGAAAGAATGATCATACAGATGCGTTACCGGAGGAGAAAGAATATGAAGAAAGATATAAGAAAGACTGTCTGTCTGGCATTAACGGGATTGATGCTTTTTGCTTTCACGGCTTGCACCACCTCTGAGACCACGGAGCCGGTAATGAGCCATCCGGAAGCTTATACCGAGGCCACGGTGCAATACGAGGCACCGAAACCCGGCCTTGATTATTTTGTTCTTGTAAACAAGACCAACAAACTCCCCGATGACTGGGAGGACATACTCGAGACCGTCACTGTTACCAACTCCGTCGGCGATACCGTCGAAGTCGAAAAGGAGACCTACGAAGCATATCTGCTCCTGAAGGAAGATCTCGAGAAGAATGACGGCATCTATCTGGAACTTGATTCAGGTCGCAGGAGCGTTGCGGAGCAGCAGAAGATAATGGACCGTTATATCAGGGATTACGGTGCGGATTATGCTGCCAAGACCGTTGCAAAACCGGGTTATTCAGAGCATCACACGGGCCTTGCGATAGACCTTTATTTCAGGATCAAGGATGAAGACGGTAATTTCAAAGATGTATATTACAACGAGGACCTCGTACAGTATCCCGATATCTGGGCGAAGATCCATTCCAAGATTGCGGATTACGGCTTCATACTCCGTTACCTTGAGGGACGCGAGCACATCACCGGTTACGGCTATGAGCCCTGGCATCTCAGATATATAGCCATGGGCGATGAAGCGAAAATGATCATGGCACAGGATATTACTTTCGAAGAATTTCTGGGCGTGGCTAAATCTGTCCCGGTGACGGTCGATCTCGGAGAATCCGGAATCTATACAGCTGAGGATCTGACGGATGCCGTTGTACAGGTAAAGTGCCAGTTTGCCTTCTGGGCCGGCTGTGAACTTCACGCGGTCCGTTATGCGGGAGATGAGGCCGTCAATGAGGAAAACCTGGCATGGGTCAATTCACTCGAAGACGGTGCAGATTACAAGGAACTGGTCAAGTTCGTTATCGATTTCCATTCTCCCGCCGACGGGGACGGAACATGGAAGCCTGACCATGAATACACTGATTATGAATTCTGGCTTGTCAGGAACGAGAAGGGCGGCTGGGACATAATAAGCTACGGCGAAAAGGAGCATTCATGAAGACAATTCTTATCATCGAAGATGATTCCGTGATACAGGACATGCTGAAGATATTCCTTACCAGGAACGGATTCCGTGTTTTGAGTGCCTACTCGGGAACCGAGGGTCTTCTGGTGCACGGCAAAAATGTTGACCTGATCCTTCTCGATCTGATGCTCCCGGGAAAAAGCGGCAGGGATATCATAGAAGATCTCAGGAAGAAGAATGACGTTCCCGTGATAGTCATGAGCGCGGTAAGTGACATCAGTTCCAAAGTCGACATGTTCGGCAAAGGCGCGGATGACTATATCACCAAACCCTTCCATAATGAGGAGTTGCTTGCCAGGATCAATGCCAGGTTCAAGGAACACAGACCGGTGGTATCCGAGATAAGCGTCGGAGGGCTTGTCATAAAGACGGACGAGCATACCGTCAGCCTGAACGGCGTAGTGATCCCTTTCTCGAAATATGAATACGATATCGTTCTCATCCTTGTTGAAAACTGCGGGAGAATCGTTACGAAGAGCACGCTTTTTGAAAGAGTGTGGGATTATGCGGCGGAAGCGGACGAGAACACCCTTAACGTGCACATGAGCAGGATCAGGAAGAAACTTAAGGACATCGATCCGGAGGCTGAATATATCGAGACCGTAAGAGGAGTCGGCTACAGGATGAAGACCGGCCGTTAAGGTAAATGTAAGGTTGCCGTTAATTTCCGTGTAAGACTTATCGGTTAGGATAAGATCATAAAACCGGCAA
>Ga0247611_10000959_pt1 | contig 54589 bp, 47 predicted proteins | sample 177DNAGHGhighgp2_FD_192422 | JGI IMG/M metagenome (GOLD analysis project Ga0247611, IMG submission 192422) | Sheep rumen microbial communities from Palmerston North, Manawatu-Wanganui, New Zealand - 1770 DNA GHGhigh gp2 | ecosystem: Host-associated > Mammals > Digestive system > Stomach > Rumen... | reverse complement strand
CTCTTGACTAACAAGATAGAGTAAAATATTAAAACATCAAAAGGAGCTCCTTTTGATGTTACTAAACTAATACTCTACTGACATTTTCTCAAAATGATTTTACTGACATTTTCAAAAAAATTTGACAGAAAAACATACTAAAGTAGTATGCAAAATATCAAAAAAAAGTAATGTTTCTACCTTTATTAAACCCACAATTTCCCATCATAAATTATATATTATGATAATAAAACTTACTTATCATAACATATTAATTGGATTGAAGAATTTGGTATATATATTGTTCTTACTGGAATTAATTTATACAAAGAGTATATATTTTTTGTCCTTGTTATCCATTTCTTATTTTTATAAAACAATTTTAAATGATATTTTTTAATAACATTAAAATCTTCAAAATAAAAGTTGAAAATTTCACTGCTAAAATGTTACCAATAATTAATAGTTTAATTATTACCTATCTCTATCTTTTTAGAGTTAGTTGATTACCTTTGTTTTTTTTTAAGTGTTTTTTTAATGGATTAGTTAAACTTCCAGAGTAAACAATATCCAATTCATGTAATGCTCTAGTTATTGCAACATATAACAATTTCATATCAAGGTTATTATCAGAAGAATAAATCGTTTCATTAGCATTATTGATTATTACAGCATCAAACTCTAATCCTTTTGCTAATTGATTAGATATGGTACAAATTCTGAATTTTTCATCGCTTAAATCATCTTTTTCACTAATGTTTGGTATAATAATACCCAAATCAGCTAAATCATCATTAATATAATTTGACAATAAATCTGTTTTACTTATAATAGCAATAGTCTTATATCCTTTCTCTTTATACTCACAAATTTTTTCCGAAATATATTCTGGAATATTTTTATCATGTTCTATTTCAGTTAATTTAACTTCATCACCATGTCTTACAACTAAATCTGAACGTCCTAACCCTATACTTTCAGCAACATCATCAGCAACATCCATTATTTCAGCTGTTGTACGATAGCTTTTGTTAAAATTAATTATACTACCATTATTATTAAACATTACCCTATTAACTTCATCCCAATTATTTAAACCACGATAACTATATATAGATTGTGCTAAATCGCCAAAAACACTAAATGTAGCATATGGTAAAACACTTTTTAATATAAAGAAATTAAACTCACCTAAATCTTGTGCTTCATCTATAACAACATGTTTAATTTTTTCATAATCTTTATCTGGATCTATTAATGATTTTATATACATAAGGGCTGCTAAATCTTCAAAATCATATAATTTATTTTTAATATTTGTTAAGGTTTCTTTTTTTAGCGCTTCTAAATCATCAAATTGATATATATTATAATCAGAAATTGAACTAATAAATAATCTATACAATTTAGTGGCATTTACTTTTGATTTATTAAAATACTTTCTTATAGAACTTCTACAATTTTTGTATATTTCAGTCCTATCTCTTGAAAACAGATTTCTCATCTTATTCCTTTGTTCTTCTGTAGTAGCAGTCTTAAATAATTCAAAAGAATACTCTCCATATCTAGTTAATAAAAAATCTTGTTTATCTTCAATATATCTACATAATCTATCAACCGTTAAATCAATTCTACTATTTAAACTATTTAAATATTCGGTTGCAGTACTTTGAAATATTTTAGTCATAACATCACTCGATAGAACTTCAAATTTTCCCAACATTAATGGTTTAGAAGTTATATTATAAAAATATAATTCTATAAATCTATCTAACATTTTTTGATATTTCATTGAACATTTAATCTTATCAATATCAGTATTTCTTTTTCCTGTGATATTTGATACAAATTTTTTATTTGAAAGATTGATATTTATATCCTCATCAATATACTTCTTTGCAAATGTTTCATAAGTACATTGCTCAACTCCATCAACATCTAATTCCGGTAAAACAGATTTGATGTATTTCAAAAATACAGGATTTGGTCCAATTACCAAATATTGACTTTGCTTAATACTATTTATATAATTATACACTAAATACGCAATACGATGTAATGCAACCGTTGTTTTACCAGAACCAGCTACTCCTTGAATAATAATATTATCTGAAATATTCCTTCTAATAACATCATTCTGTTCCTTTTGAATGGTGGAAACAATACTCTTTAATCTTGAATCATTATTACTATTAAGATATTTTTGTAATAAATCATCATTAGAAACTAAATCAACATCAAAATACTGTTGTAATTCACCAAATTCAATTTCATATTGTCTTTTTAGTGACATAATACCTTTTACCTTGCCATTTGGAGTATCAAAACTACATTCTCCAACTTCAGCATCATAATAAAGTGAACTTATAGGAGCCCTCCAATCAGTAACTATAATATCAGTATTTCTCATTATTCCATTTTTGCCAATGTATATTGTACTAGCTTTGCCATCCTCTTCAGCCACAAAATCTACTCTAGCAAAATAAGGCTTATCTAATGCAATTTCTAAATTACTAATATGAAGCTTTTTTCTATCAGCAATTCTCCATAATTCTTCTCTATCTCCATTAAAATTATTATATAAATCTTTTAAATCATAATTTTCATCTTTTATTATTTCTTTAATAATTTTAATAGTTTGCTTTAATTTTATCTTTTCTTTTTCTAGTTCTTTTGCTACCATATATGCTCCCCCTTAAATTGATATTCATCTAATGATAATAGATTTAAAAAATTTTTCTTGAAATTCAGTCAAAGCATTAATGGCATCATCAGAATAATCTTTTCCATCTTTTGATACAATTAATTTATCATCATCATCATTTGTTCTGTGAATTATAGCAATAACTTTACCTTTACTTTCCGCAACCGGTTCAAATTCACCTAGTAAATATGCATCTAATTCTTCGCCATCACCACTTACAGTATTAGGAACAAATCCATAATTTAACATATACATAAATCCATGTTTAGGATGCCTAGATCCTAATGGTCTATCTATTTCAATAGACACCTCTTTTCCTAAATAATCTTTAGCATTCGTTTTTTTCATTTAATCTACCTCCACTTTATTTGTTTACTATAATATTAAAAACCTAAGCCTATTATATCATAAAAATTATGCTTTTATATAAAAAAATTGCAATCTTCTATATAAATGGATTAATATATGCATTATAATTTAAATTAATTTTTTTATATAAAATTTTAACATTTTGTTTTATTGATTTATAATCATTATTTGTGCTTAAAATATAATTATCAATATATTCATCGATGTATAAAAAAGGGTTTTGTTTTATTTCTAAAAGTAAACTTTTAAATAACATCAAATCCAATTTTTTTAATGTCATAACATATTTATAGAATTCTTGCATAGCTTCATCAGATATTGCTTTTGGGGCAGTTAAAGGGTCAATAGTCATATCATATATCTTTGAATGACTTTTATGCCACTTTTTAAGTGCATAATAAATCTTATTTACTATATAATCATCAATTATATATTTATTATTATTAGAAATAAAGTCACTTTCTTGCAATTTATTTTCTTTTCGTAATCTAGCATTTAATTTTGTACCCTCAGCAGAAAACATTTCTGAAAAAATTCCTTTAGTTACAGCAAAATCATATTCCAATAAAAACTGATAATTTTCAACTAATTCTTGATATGTTGTCTCCTTATCAAATAATATATACCCCATTTGAACTATATACCCATATTTTTTAAACAGCTCTAATGCTCTTTTATTATCTTCCAATGTAGCTTTTTTGTTCATTCTTGTTAAAGCACTTTGAGATCCATTTTCAATGCCACAAGCAAATGAAAAAAAACCTGCTCTTTTTAAATTAAACAAAATTGAATCAGTAACTTTATCTGCTCTTATTTGACCCCTTAGTTTTACTTTGATGTGTCTTTTTTCTATTTCATCAGCGAAATCTTGGCACCATTTTTCATCTCGTATTCCATCAACAAATGAATCATCTACAATTTTAATAAATTTAACTCCTTGATCTGTTAATAATTCTATCTCATCAACGATATTTTTTATACTTCTTGTTCTCCATACTTTTCCATTACTTAATCTAAAAAAAGATATAACTGAACAAAAATCACAGTTTCCAGAGCATCCTCTAGCAGTAACCATATTAACGGATGACTTTTTATTTAATACAATTTCCATAGTATCTCTGCTTGGAAAAGGTAACGAATCCAAATCATCATTTAAACATTCCATATCATTTAAAATTAACTTATTAGTTTCATCCAGAAACCCTACATTTTTTACTTTATAAGGTTGTTTTCCCTCTTCAATGCACTTTGCCAATTCACAAATTGTTTTTTCTCCCTCTCCTCTCAAAATGTAATCCGAACCTGATAATAAATATTCTTCTGGATAAAACGTTGGTCCAAAACCTCCACAAGCAACTTTTATATTTAAATTATGCTTTTTTAACATTGAAATTAGTTTTATTGTCGGAGAAGTATTAGACATATAAGAAGAAATACCAACAAATAAAAGGTTATCTTCTAGACTAATTATTTTTTTATAAACTTCTTCCACTTCCAATTCAGTTAACCAAGCATCAATTATTTCAACACTGTAACCTGATTTCACTAGTGAAGACTTCAAATATTCTATACCTAAATTTTCTTCTGAAGTTCTATGCGTTTTAGGGGATAATGTGGTTAATATTATCTTTTTATTTTTCATACTTTCTCACCAATTCTTTTGCAAGCTCCTGAATTGAACCCTTAGCCTCGCTCACATTACATTGTTCAACAATCCTTTTACATAAATCACTTAATTCGTATAATGTTTTCTCTTCTTCCACCGAAGGCATAGGATAATCAAATCCTGTAATATAATTATAAGTACCTTTTATAACTTTTGACATACTTTCATACAAAAACAAAAATTCATCAATTTTAGCTTTTTGTCTTATAAAAGAAGATCCTGAATTGGAAGTATTAATACTAAATAAATCAGATAATATAACTTTATCATGATTATTATCAAGAATTAAAGATGGAAGAATTAAATCGTTAATCACTATTTTTTGATTCCACTTATCTTCACAGGATATGTTTAATTTTCTATATAACTCTGGAAAATAGAGTTCAATAGCTCCTAACCTCATTTGGATTTCCTTTGTTCCTCCTAGTATTTTAACTTTTCCTTCTTCCATTCCAATTATAGAATGATCATTAGAAATTAATTTACAATGATGATTTAACATCAATTCATAACCTAAACTAGTTTTACCAGCATTGGCTGCCCCAACTAAAACAAAACTATTATTCGATGAATGCATCAATGATGAACTATGTAATAAGTATTTTTGTTCTCTAGCCAATATTTTTGAAAACATAGATAATGAAATATAAACTAAATCAGGGAATCTAAACTCACCTTCATCTATATCAAGTATAGATACATTATAATCTTTATCATAATACATTTTTTTATCTTTACTGTTATTAATTATAATTGAATCTGAATAAATAATATCGCATTGATTAACTATAGAACATTCAGTACTAGTTACAGGTATTGTTCTTTTAATAGATGATTTTGCATCTACAAGTTTATCTTTTAATTTTTTTGACGTAGTATAAACATTTAATATTGCATAATCTTTAATTTTTAATTTAATTTCATAAAGCATATTTTACCCCTAACATTTTATAAATTAAAATAATTCTTTATTTCACATACAATTAGCCTAACAAGCTCTTCACTATAGTCTTGATTGTAATATATATAATCTGTTTGTGTTAAAGAATATATCCCAGTTACCATAGGAGAATATGGATAACCATTCCTTAAAAATATTTTTAAAGGTTTTTTGTTTGCCGAAGCCCAACCTATTTCAACATGAACTCCACCAGAATTTGGTACCCCTGGAATAATACAAACTAAATCTACTTGCTTAATAGTTTCAAAATCTATAGTAGTGCTTTCCACGGCTGAACTATAAGTTTTTCCCCAATTTTCTCTTTCATGAGCCAAAAAATATTCGCAATTAATCTTTTTTAATTCGGTAGTTAATTTAATAAAAAAACTTTTATATTCCGATTTAACTTCATACTTCTCATTACACAACTGAGAATATGGCATAGCTAAAAAAACTTTCATTTTTCTTCCTTTATTCATAAAATTCATCTGGAAACTCCCTAAAATTTTTATTCTTCCTAGACATATTAGAACATACTTCACACTCATAATTATTATAATCTTTTAAAAATTGTAATATAATCTTTGTTGTTCTCTTTCGACAAGATTTAATGTCTTCTACATATGCCTTTGCTTCTTGGTTTTCTTTTAATTTTTTTATATAATTTGCTCTTCCGCTAGGATCATCTATTTGAACAGCAATACCTGCATAACAAATTTGATTTAGTTTAGCAAAAGTAGCTTCAGGATCACAAGTCTGTCCAACTATATCCCAACCCATCTTGTTATAAAAATCAAGTTCTGCTTTTGTCTCTATTCTGGGATATCCATAAAAACAAACATAAGTAGCATTTTCTTTAACAGGAAATTTCATTTTACGACTAGCCTCACATAATTTTTGTGTTAAAACATTACAAAATGGTTCAAACATTTCCGCATTATGAAATGACATATTTTGATTCCAATTAATAGTATAATTTCCTGCTCCAACTAAATCACCTAAAACATAAACACTCCCTTGTGGCATATTTGGATTAATTCCACCAACTACAAATGTACCAATTAACTTTGTTGCCCCAGAATTTTTTACAGCTTCAATAGTTTGTTGAAAATTAATTTGATTTGATGGTACTTTTTCTCCATTAAATCTCCCATAAACTATAAGAACAGAAACATTATATATCTTCCCAATATAACATCTGTGAACTGGCCCATAAGAAGTATTAATTGTAATTCTTTTTAAATTAAAATCTTTTATTATTTCATCACTTCTCATAATTATAGCAATTTCAGGTTTAAATTTTTCTATCATATTGACCTCCTAATTTTTAAAAAACATAGTTGGTAGATAACCATCATGAACAGATACCCTTGTTTTTTTTAAAGTTTTAAATTGTTTTTTTTCTAAATCATCATTGTTTTCTAAAGGACAATAAGGATCTCTTTTATCTAAGGTTTTATACCATAACATTCTTCTATCATATACACCACCTCTACACTTATCTTTAATTATACAGCTATCACACTCTTCCGGTATAGGTGCTTCCACAAATTCTTCAAACTTAATTTTAGATAAAATATTTTTCTGTTTAATATTATATTTATTTCTATAATTCTCAGTAATTAAATATGTTGAAGGGCAAATACTTCCTTCTGGTAATATTCTAATACTATCTATTCCAGTATTTTCTTTTATATCTTGTCCCCTTGTATATATATTGCCTAATAAAACATCACTTAAAGTAATAATTTTATAATTCTTATAAATATACTCGAGAGCTTCAATTAATGTATTGTAGCTTAAAATAAATTTATTATTTGTTTCTTCTTTTTCGCTAACAGGTCTATAAATGTTTAATCTAACTAAAGCATCATATTTTTTTGCTATTTCAAATAATCCATCAATATTTTCGTGAGTCATCGTTTCTTCAAATCCTACAAAAACTATTGTTGATGTTTTTTTATCTTTTTGCAACATTTCTAATGTTTTTATTGCCCAATCATAGGCTTTTGGCTGTCCCCTAAAATAATTATGCTTATCTGCTACTGCAAAATCTAAAGAAACATCAACTTCATCAATACATTTTTTATAAATATTATATAGTTTTGAATTATTACTAACTTTTTCATATAAAAAACCATTTGTAGTTAAGGATTGAGTGATATCCGGATAATTATTTCTAACATATAAAATAAATTTAAAAAAATCATCACTCATTGCATTTTCGCCAGTACCATAATTTATTGAATCGATACATTTATAATTTTCATCAATAAATTTAACCCAATCTTCAAAAGTTATATCGTTAATACTATGTCGCATATCTTTGCTATAGCAGAATCTACAATTCATATTACATAAATTAGTTATTCCCCATCCAACATTAAATTTTTTCATTGTTTTTTCCTCCTAATTATAATTATAAAGAAAAAAAACTATAAAACAATGTAATAGTTTTTATAGTAGATATAAAATTTTTTTATAATTTCAATTTGTTTATAAATCTTATAAACTCTTGCGTTGTTGTTGAAAGTAAAGTTGGTCTATGCAATAAAAAAACATCAAACTCAGGAAAATCACAATTTATATTAATCTTTTTTAAATTAGGATATTTTTTAATTGTTTTTTCAAACAAGAATCCAATACCAACATCTTGCTCAATCATTTCAGCAATCATATCACTAGTTGCAATTTCAAAATTAGGATCAAATATTACCTTTTTCTTTTCAAAAACACTTTTTAAAAATTTAGTAGTACTTGAAGTTTTTAATGGTACAATGAGTGGATATTTAACAATATCACTAAGTTCAATGCTTTTTCCTAATAATTCATTATTATTATACTTACAGGCAAAAGCACATTTTTCTCTTGCAATTTTCCTAATAACATAATTACTAGTATTTCCTTCCAAAGGAGAACAATCTATTAAAACATCGAGTTCATTTATCGATAACAATTTAAACAATTCTTTAGTAGACTTACATATGACTTCAATTTTAATATAAGGATATAGTTTAACAAATTTTTTAATAATATCTGTTAACAAAAATACACCTATATGTGATGGAATACCAATTGTAATCTGTCCTTTTTTTAAGTTTAATATATCATTAATTTTTCTTTCGCCATTTCTTAAATTATTAAGAGCTTCTTCAACATATGGAAGTAATTCCTCGGCTTCCGGAGTCAGCATTAAATTATTTCCTCTTTCAAAAAGAATAACTCCTAATTCATCTTCTAATTTCTTAATATTATAACTTACACTAGGTTGTGTTAAATCTAATACCTTTGCAGTTTTTGAAAAACTACCATTTTGACACACTAAATAAAAAAGTTTATATAAAGATAAATCTACTAAATTCTCATTATTTTCCATTGCCAGCTCCTTTCAATCAACAATATCATAATATTATAATTACCTGCAAACTCTTTAGCTACTTCATAATAAAATATACAGTTACTATTTTTTCATTAATTTAACATATCTTCAAATAAATAATCAATAATACCTTGTTTTTTTTGATAAATCACTTAAAACTTAAAAAAATGTATATTCCTTAATTCATAAATTCTGCTGACACCAATAACAAATGTAAACTTACTCTTAATTTAGACATAAGCTTACCTATTACAATACTGATTGTATCGTTCAATATATCTCTTATCATGTTTAATGATATTATAAATCTTATTCATTATTTTTTTATATATTTTCAAACATAAATTATAATAAAAAAGTATCAATTTGATTATTTTACATAGTATTATCAAACTACTTAATAATGATAATATTTTTTTTAGAATAGCTAGAAAGACAATCTCTTCTATATGAGATTACTCTTTAAAAAAAATTTATATCAAACTTTTTCTAGTAAAAGAATCAATTTCTTTATCCATATAAATATCTATTACACCTTTATTAACTATTTTAATAAAACCTAATCCATTAATAACTAAATCTTCATCATATTTCATTTGATAAGTAGTTTTATTTTTATCTTTTAAATCCTCATTATTAAATAAATTTAGAAGTCTTTTAACCTTTAAATCATTAGAAATAAAACAAGTAAAACTATTCTTTTCTCCTTCAACATAATCTATTCGAATTAAATCTTCTATAACAATAGACTGATTTTTTCTTAATTGATAAGTACGAGGTTTTATTTCCTTTTTAGGAGAAATCTTTTTTACCATTTCAGGATTAACTCTATTCAAAATAGATCCCATATCGACTAGTCCTGGTGTATCAATTAAAGTTAAATAATCATTTATTTGAATACTTACAGTATTTAAAGTAGTAGATGGTAAAGGAGACATTGTTAATTCTTGAGAATTATCAGAATAATTTTTAATAAGTTTATTGATTAAACTACTCTTACCAGCATTAGTATGTCCTATTACATAAACATTTTTACTAGTCTGATATATTTTAATTCTTTTAAGTAAATAATCAATATTATAATTTTTATTTACTGATATTACTATTACCTCTTCAAATTTTATATTTTTTTCTTCTAAGTATTTTATAAGTTTTGTTTCTTTAACAGATTTAGGTAAAACATCTTTCTTATTTAATACTAAAATCATTTTATTAGAAATAATTTTTCTAATTTCTTCTATATTTTCTTCTAAATTTAATAAATCAGTAATATATAAAACCAAGTCTTTTGTTTTAGAAACATCTTCTATTATTTTTATATATTCATCATTTGATTTTGTAATAACTTGATATTCTCCATAGTTCTTCATACGAAAACATCTTTGACAAATATCATTTTCTAGATTAGTTGTATAACCTTCTTGCAGGACATTTTCATCTTGTAAAACCACTCCACACCCATTACATCTTTTTTCACTATTCATAATATTTTCCTCTTTCAAATAAACCTCTTTTTTCGTAATGTTTAACAATTATTTTTTCTAACTTACGATTTAGTCCAGTTATTTTCAAATCTTTTTCTCCTAAAGGATCAACCAATATTGTTTTAATACGAAATCGATTTCCTGCTAAAATATCCGTAACAATCTGATCACCAATAATACACATTTCTTTTTTCTTAAAGTGATATTTTGTTTTTAGAAAAACCAATGATTTTATAGAAGGCTTCATACTCCAAGATACCCCATCAATACCAAGTTCATCTAAATATGGTCTAATTCTTTTTTTAGTATTATTAGAACATATAAAAACCATAAAATCTTTCTTTAATTTCTCTATTAATACTTTAGTATCTTCAGGACATTTCTTATGAGACATTAATCCTAGTGTATTATCTAAATCAAATATTAAGCATTTTACTCCTAATTCTTTTAATTTATCATAATTAATATCTTGTATATTTTTTTTATAGATTTTTGGACGAAATAATCCCATGAAATCACTTCCTAATATATTATACAATATAACAAAAAAAAAGTCCAAAAAACTTCATTAGACTTTTTTAATTGTTTACTCGTTGAGTTATCATTTCCGTTTCCATTGTTATTTTTTCAAAAACATATCCATTATCTTTACCATAACGAATAATATCTCGAAGAGCATCTCGTGTATAAGACTTTATATCATGCATCAAAACCATATTTACTCTATCATGTCTAAGATTTGAAATAACATTTTTATATACTCCACTTGCTTCAGTAGTTGAGCCCGCATCTCCACTACTCAAATTCCAATCATAATATTTAAATCCTCTATTTAAAACTTCTGTAGTAATTCTACTCATAATTCCACTAGAATACTTTCTACTAACAGTATTACTACTTCCACCAGGAAATCTAATAATCTTACTTTCAAATCCTGTAATTCTTTTCACTCTATCTTGAACACTATATAAATCATTAAAATAAGCTTCATCAGAGGCATAAACAGTAGCATAATCATGAGATGCAGTATGTAAAGCAACTGTATGTCCTTCATCAAACTCTCTTTTTATTAACTCATCAGGTCCTTTATTTGTAACAAAAAAAGTTGCTTTTACATTCTCTTCTTTTAAAATATCTAATATAACATTAGTTGTTCCACTATTTGGTCCATCATCAAAAGTCAAATAAATTGTACCATTTCTACCACGTTCACTAACAACAATCTTCCTTTTTATAGATTCTTCATTATCAAATGAATCTTTTACTGAGTAAGTAATGATATATTCCCCAGGCGTATTAGTATCTACATTTCCATTACGAACAACCTTCTGAGAAAGATTATCTTCACAATTATCTTGAACATCTAATCCCGGATCATTCCATTCATCCCCAACAAAAATATATATAATTTGATTCCCACGTAAATTTATAACAGGTTTTTCTATATCTTTATAAATTATTTTTTTGGAAACTTCAGAAACATTACCACTTTTATCCCGAACACGATATGTGATTAAATCATTATCTTTACTTATAATATGTTCAACTTTGTTACTTAAATCACCATCATAATTATCAGAAACAGATACTTTTTCTGGGACAATTTTATCTCCAGGACATAAATAAATATCAGAAGAATCAGTATTAATAATAGGTTTTTCTGTATCTTTTACATGAATAGTTCTAACAACCTTTTTATGAAAAGGTCCAACTGCAACATGATAAATAATTTTATAAGTACCTAATTTCTTTTCATTTACCTTACCATGAACATCTACATCTTTTGTTATATCTTTACCAAAAAAACTAGCATTATAGCCTTTTTCAATATATCTTTCTTTATAAGATAAAGTAGTATTATAATGGCCTTTTAAATGAATTTGTGGAAGAATAATTTTTTGTACACAAATAAAAGTAATAATAAAACACAAAAAGATACCACAAATCAGTTTCAATTTCTTTTTTATTAAAAGCTGATTTTCAAGCATCCTTCTAATTTTTCTTTTCGACCATAATTTAATGCTCATATTACCACTCTCTGAGTAAATTATATAAAAAAAAATTATATTTGTAAAGGAAATCATCCATCACAAAAAAGAAATATAAATATCTATATTCCCTTATTATTTTTTAAGAATTCTCTTAATAATTTTGTTAATGCTCTTTTTTCTATACGAGATACATAACTTCTTGAAATACCCATTTTTTTAGAAATATTCTTTTGCGTAGATTCATCTTTATTATATAAACCATAACGATTTTCTATGACTTTTCTTTCTCTAGGAGTAAGAACATCCATATATTGATATAAATATTTTATATTATCTTTTAAATCAACATCATCAATAAAATCTTTGTAATCTGTAATTAAAACATCTTCAATTTCAATTTCATTCCCATCCTTATCATATCCAATAAATTCATTAATAGAAACATCCTTGAAATATTTATTATTTTTTCTAAAGTACATCAATATTTCATTTTCAATACATCTAGCACAATATGTAGTAATTTTAACATTTTTTTGAGGAGAAAAAGTATCTACTCCTTTAATAAGACCAATTGTACCAATACTAATTAAATCATCTTGATCAACATATTTGGAATCATATTTTTTAGCAATATGAGCAACTAATCTTAAATTATGTTCAATTAACTTATTTCTTGCATCATTATCCCCTTCCATTTTCTTTTGAATGCAAACTTCCTCTTCTTCTTTAGAAAGAGGTTCTAAAAACACATCATTAGAATAACTACCAGTAAAGAAAAATAACTTATGAAATAGTTCAAATAAAAACATATAATCACCTAAGTCATTATATGTCAAATTATAAAGATTATATTCTTTTTTTTATTTTAGAAAGAAAATTATTCTTTATAGATATCAAAATATCTCTATTAATAATAATTGCATAAAAACAAGCTAAAACTAAATTAATTATTTTTAAATACAAATTAGAAGTATAATAGAAAAATATAGATATAGTAAACATACAAATAGTTTTTAAAATTAAACCTCTTTCTATTTTTATAGAAATATATTTTTTTAATTCAAAATGACGATATACCATCATAACAAAATAAGAAATCATAGTAGAAATTGCTGCGGCATAAAGTCCAATTTTTTTGATAAACAAAAAATTTATAAGAATATTAATTATAGCACCTATAATAGTAGTAAAAGCAACTTTTTTTGATAATTTCTTTGCTAAATAAACCTGACTATATAAACAGATTACTACATTAAAGACACATCCTAAAACCAAATAAGGAATATATTGATAAGCCTCTTGAAATTTAGAATGAATAAAAATAGGAAATACAAACGGCATACAAGCAATCATACCAATTCCAAGAGATGTAAATAATTTAATAACCGTATTAGTAATATCTGAAAAGAATTCATCTCGATCAGGACTATTTATATGCAAGGCAGCACTTTCACTCCAACTAAGATTAAATACACCAGTTAAACTAGAAATAATAGTAGGAAATTTATTACTAATAGCATATAATCCATTTGCTCCAGCTCCTAAGACAAAAGATATAATACTTCTATCACTTGCATTAACAATCCACCAACTAATTCCATTTGGAATTAAAGGAATAGAATACTTATTCATTTCTTTTATCAATTTTTTATCTACTAATTTAAAATTAACATAATGCCACATTTTTAAACGTAGAAATAAATAAAGTGAACAAACTAAATTAGCTAACATCATAGAAAAAATCATACCCTCTGCACCCATTTTTAGAACACAGATAGTAAAAATATTAGAAAGAATAGTAACTAAACCAGTTAAAATACAACTAATTGAATAATCAATTGTTCGTCCAAATCCTCTAGTAATTTGTAAAAAATTACCAGATAAAACGCAAACAATTATGTCTAAAAGAATTAACCATCTAAATGGTATAGAAATAAAACTTGTAAATAATAAATATAAGACACTAAATAATCCTAAACTAATACCTAAAACATAAAAATTATTACTCATTAAAACTTTTGTATTTTTTTCTTTTCCACGAGAATCAATTAAGTATCGAAAAATACTCATCTCTAACTCAAGAGTTATAACGGGAACCAATAAAGTAACATAGGTTTGTATTAAATCAACTAATCCATACTCTCTTGTCTTTAAAAAAGATGTATATAAAGGTAATAAAAAATATGAAATTAACTGAGTACATACTCTACCCATAAAAATAATTATAGTGTTTTTAGCTAATTGTTTTTTCTTATTCATTTTTTATCACTCCTTATAAAATAATAGGAAATAGAACCAACAAATCCACCTAATGAATCCAATAAAACATCCAAAAATTCTCCACTTCTACCAGTTACAAATAATTGATGAACTTCATCACTGCAAGCATAAAAAAAGACAAATAACGTAGCATAAATAACCAATAAAAAAGTAAAAGATTTATATTCTTTTAATAAGCTAAGTACTAATACACCTAGTAAAAAATAAATAAAAAAATGAGCACTTTTACGAATAAAAACAACATAAGTATCTATATATTTTTCTTTTTCAAAATATTTTAATCTTCTACCTTTTAAAAACTCAAATGTTTTTATAATAATCCCATCACTTTTAGTAGAAGAAGAGTCTCCCGTATCACTAGAAAACATGAAAATACTCACTAAACAAATAATAACTAAGATTATTTTTAATATTTTTTTCATAATACCCCCCTTATATTCAAAGAAATAAGATTACTCACTTTCACGAATCTGTCTTTTAGCAACAGCATTATAAGCTTCTTCAATATCATTAAAATAGATAACTTGATCTTTTAACTTTTCATAAGTTTCATTTCCCTTACCTAAAATCAAAACCATATCTTTCTCATTTGCCATATCAATTGCTTTTTGTATAGCCTCTCTTCTATCAATTACAATTTCATAATTACTATGATCTTGTTTCAATTCACTAATAATATCCTCACATATCATTTTTGGATCCTCACTTCTAGGATCTTCATAAGTAAAAATAGCATAACTTGCATTATTTACAACTGTATTACCAACTTTAGGTCTTTTAATACTATCTCTCTCTCCTGCTTGCCCAATAACAACAATACTTCGATTAATATCCAAAGTATGAACAAAATTCAAAAGTCTAGCTATACCATTCGGAGTATGTGCATAATCAACCATTACATAATAAGGTGTATTAGTATTTAACAATTCTAAACGACCACTAATTTTTATATCTTTAATTCTATCTAAAACTACATCAATAGAAATACCAGCAGATAGAGTACATAAAATAGCACATGCCAAATTATAAACATTAAAATCCCCCATTAAAGGACTAACAATATTATAAGAGTTATCTTTATAACGAAAAGTAATATTAGTTTTTCTAGGACATATTTCAAAATTTTCAATAACTAAATCATTATCATCACCTAATCCATATGTTAAAACTTTACCATTAGCAGCACCCTTAAATTGTTCAAAATATGAATCATCTTTATTTAAAATACAATAACCATCTTTTTTAGTTTGACGAAATAACATCAACTTAGAAGCTAAATAATTCTCAAAAGAACCATGAATATTTAAATGTTCACTTGTAACATTTGTAAAAGCAGAAATATCAAACTGCATTGCTTGAAGCCTTCCTCTAAAAAAAGCTTCACTACTAGCTTCCATAGAAACATATTTACAACCGAATCGAACAAATTCATCTAAATAAAGATATAAATTTTGAGCATCTGGTGTAGTATTTGGATTATCACCACTAAACTTAGCACAACTTCTACCATTAGTACCAATATAACCACATAAATCACTACCAATTAGAGTTTGAATAATAGTTGTAACACTAGTTTTTCCATCAGTTCCAGTAACACCTATCATTTTCATTTTTTGATCAGGATAATCATAAAATTTCTGACATAAATATGGTAACTCCCTATTAGTATCAGGAACTTTAATAATTGGTTTTCCAATATCTCCTACATCTTTACTAACAACAAAAGCACTTGCACCATGATTTTTTGCATCTTCTATAAAATCATGTCTGTCAGCAGTAACACCCTGAGTACAAACAAATAAATCCCCTTCTTCAACTTCTTTTGAATTAATCTTAATACCTTTTATTAATACATCAGATGAAGCACCAGGATATAATTCAGTTAATTTTTTCATATAACCATTCCAACTCCTACCCTTAATTATACAGTAAACAACTTGATTTTTAAAGGTTTTTCTTGAACGTTTCTATATTTTACGTTAAAATGATAATGGTGAAAATAAGAAAAGGTGGTATAGGTATGAGAACAATGATTTTTGGTGCTGGGACAGACTTAGGAGTACATATTGACGGAGCAAGCCTAGGACCGGTACAACTAATGAACGATTTAAAAGCCTTTTACAAAGGTGAAAGTATGTTATTCGAGCAAAATAAAGATATTATAAAAAGTAGAAATTTATCAGATAGAAGAAAAAATGAATATGAAATAGAAAAATTTAATACAAATTTATATAAAAATATAGTAGAAAAAATAAAAGAAGAATATTTTCCAATTATGATCGGTGGAGATCATTCAGCAGCAATAGCATCTGCCCTAGCATCGGCAAAAGTAAACGTAGATGTAGGTCTTATATGGATTGATGCCCACACTGATTATAATACCTTTGAAACAACTGTAACTGGAAATATACATGGACTTCCATTAGCTGCAATAAACGGATATAAAAATCAAGAACTTCGTTATTATCATCAAGGTAAAATAATACAACCATCTAAAACTGTTATAATTGGAGCTAGAAGTATAGACGAAAAAGAAAAAGATAATGTTCGCTACTCAGGAGTTACAGTTTTCACAACTGAAGATATAAAAGAAAAAGGAATAGATGCAATAATGGATGAAGCATTTCAAATAGCAGGATTCAAAACAAAAGGAATTCATATTAGTTATGATTTAGATGTAATTGATCCAGAAGTAGCACCAGGAGTAAGTATTCCAGAGTTTGATGGAATAACCGAAGAAGAAGCAATGAAAATAAATGAATATATTGTTAAACATATGAAAGATGTTATATCTTTTGACCTAGTAGAATTTAATCCACTTAGAGACATAGATAGAAAAACAGAACAAATAGCACTAAACATCTTAGCACAAATTATAAGAGCCGCCGAAAACAAAAAGAAAATTGAATATAAATCATATGAGTAAAATATCATATGTTTTTTTAAGGAATAAAATTAAAAAATTACATTAAATAATCAATAATTATTCATTATTACTGCAATAAGAGAATTATCAAACAAAAATCAAGAAGAAATAATAAAACACAAAAAAATGTAATTATAAATTATTTTCTTTTCAAAATAATAAATATGTGATATTATTCACATAGAAAAGAGGGAACAATACAATGAATTACATATATTTAAATGAAAATAATCGTTTATCATTTCAAGATGACATAATAAAAAAAACAAATCTTAGTTATAAAGAAATACAAGAATTAATAAAATCAAAAGAAGGAATAAAATATATAATAAAACTATTATCAAATAATATTGAAGAAAATCCTGAATATTCATATTATTCATTTCAAGGACTACTTCATTTAATAGAATTTGTAAAAGATGATGAAATAATAAATAACTATATTTATAATAATGATTATATTTATAATAGAATTATTGATGGCCAGAAAAATTATTATAATAACATAACAAGTATAATTTGTATCATCCAATCAGATGAATTAAAATTGAAAGTTTTAAAGAAATATAAAAAAATATTTACAACTGAACATTATAAATATGGAAAAATACCATACGATACGCAAAATTATATTGAGATTATTTTTTCTTTTAACTCACCAGAATTTATTAAAGAAGTTTTAAAAGATGAAACAACATCATTTATATTAAATTACGTTCCATTAGAAAGACAATTTGAAATAATAGATGAAATAACTAACAAACAAACAGATAATGAAAAAAGAAAATGTATTATACCAGAAGTAATAAAGTTTATAGAGCCATGTCATAGAGGTAAACCAATATTATCAATAGAATCTGATTCTGTAAAAAAAGAATGTCTAAATGATAGTGATATATTAAAAATTATTAGAGAAGAAGATTCATGGAGGGGAATAAAATATCATACTTATGCTCACATCTGTGCCTCATATAAAGAAAATAATAATAAAGAAGAAGTTATTGAAGAAGGATTAAACAAAGATTACCTTGATGGAGAAGACTTAGCAATCATAATAAGTTCTATAAAAGGTGATGCCAAAAAAACAGAATATCGTAACGATGAGAGAATAAAAAAGAAACTTAATAAAGATGAAGAAGCCACAATAGTTGAGTCATACAATGAAGAAAATGCAGATAAAACAAAATATGAATATATATATAATAAAATTATTAAAGAAGCCAAAATGCTTAAATCTCTAGGATTAGCTGATGAAGGAATAAAAAGTATTTATCAAGAATCTCTAACTATGATACTATGTTCCATGAATGATCCAATAAAAATTGAATGTATATATGATGAACAAATAAAAAACCTTTTAAGTTTTAATAATATTTGTAAAGTTGTTATATCTTCTGAAGATGACAATGCTAAGTTTAAGTTTATTAAAGAAAATATAAATGAACTAGCTATAAGAGATAATTACTTATTAAGAGAATTAGTTCTAACAATGAAAACGAAATACAAAAAACAATGTCTAGAAGATGCTGATATAGTATCAATATTAAAAGCAAACAAAGAAAAAAACGAAGGTGGATTAAATATTATAGATATTGTAAAATCAAATTATAGCTATTGTAAAAAAGAATACCCATACAAAGGAAAAGAAAAATTTGAAAAAATCCCCACTGAACAACTTCAAAAAGAATTAGAGGAAGAAGATTCATTTAAAGATGAATTTCTAAGAAAAGAATATCAAAATTTATCAGAAAATAAATTATGCTGCATAACAAAATCATTTAACAACCAAGAATTAATGCTAAAATTGGTTATATATTTTGCAGAAAATAATATAATGGACTTTAATGGTATTTATAATATTATAAGAATAATTGACACAAATGAATACAGAATACAATTTGATGAAGACGAAATCAAACCGATTTCATATACTCATAAATAAAATATTTATTTAATAATTATGTAGATGATATCAATCTAAGATTAGAAGTAAGTTTATAAAACTTGCTTCTTTTAGTTATAATCAAAAAAAAACAACTCAAAAGAATTGTTTTTTTAAAAATTCGTTTTTCTAGGAAGAACACCACCTCTAGGCCTCCTAGTCCTAATACGTTCATTCTTATTATTGGAATACATCTCTTCCCAACGCTCAGAAAGCATATAAATAATATATTCATCTTCCATAGAAAACTCTTCACGAATATCTGGATCATTTGCTAAATCTAATAAAACATTTAATTGATCATAAGAAAGATTTTTGAAGACATTCAGCTTATCATTTAACTCATCCAATTCTTTTTCTGAAAACTTACTAATAATAACATCCATCAAATTAGGGGATTTATTATCTTCATCACTAAAAAAACACATAACTTCAAATCGCTCATCTAAATTTGCTTCATTCTTTTCTACTTTTTGTAATAACTCTAATATATGATTTAGATAATTTTTTCTTTTTTCATATTCAAAAAAATCAGGAGAATTTTTCATTTTTTCTTCCATTTGTTTTTGATAATCTGATTCAAAAGATAGCCACTTAAGCCAGTTATAAAAATCAGGTACAGGCTTTCCTAATCTAGCCTCTAAATACAATTTTCTCTTTTTCCATGATTCCATAATACTTCACCTCATATTACATGTATTATATATAATATAAAAGAAAAAAACAACTCAAAAGAATTGTTTAAAAATTACGATCTCTTAGAAAAGATGGCATTTCAATATCTACATTTCCTCCAGAAGAGCCATTGTCATCATCACTAAGAATTTCAGTTTGATAATTATATTCTTCTCTAGAAGAAGCCCTTCTCTGTCCTTGTTGAGAGACAGGATGTTGCTCAGCAACTGCTTGCTGTTGTTTTTTAGCTTTATCAAAACCAGTTGCGATAACAGTAACAATTACTTCATCATTTAAGTGTTCGTTAATAACAGAACCAAAAATTGTATTAATATCAGTATTAGCAGCACTTCTAACAACTTCAGCAGCTTGTTCAGCTTCAAATAATGTTAAATTAACACCACCAGTTATATTAATAATAGCATCCGTTGCCCCTTCAATAGATGTTTCCAAAAGAGGAGATGAAACAGCTTGTTTAGCAGCCTCCAAAGCACGTTCTTCACCCATACCGATTCCAATACCGATAATAGCACGACCACTCTTCTCCATTACAGCTTTAACGTCTGCAAAATCCAAATTAACAAGACCAACAACAGCTATTAAATCAGAAATTGATTGTACACCTCGTCTTAAAACATTATCTACTTCTTTAAAAGCTTCTAACATTGGAGTGGATTTATCAATAATTTCTCTCAATCTATCATTTGGAATAACAATCAAAGTATCAACATGTTTTTTTAATTCTTCAATACCTTGTAGAGCATTTTCCATTCTTCTTTTTCCCTCAAAAGAAAATGGTTTTGTGACAATTGCAACAGTAAGAGCTCCTAATCCTTGAGCAATTTCAGCAACAATACTAGCAGCACCAGTTCCAGTACCGCCTCCCATACCGCAAGTAATAAAAACCATATCAGCACCAGAAAGTGCATCTTCAATTTCTTTTTTCGATTCAACAGCAGACTCTTTACCAACTTCAGGCTTTCCTCCTGCTCCAAGACCATCTGTAAGTGATGCTCCTATTTGGATTTTAACATCTGCTTTTGAAGTATTCAAAACTTGCAAATCGGTATTGGCAGCAATAAACTCTACCCCTTTTACCCCAGATTCAACCATTCGATTAATAGCATTCCCGCCGCCACCACCTAAACCAATGACTTTGATTTTTGCTAATTGATCCATTTCCAATCCGCCTATCATACCTTTTCCTCCTTAATGTTCAAAAAAGTGTCCAAACACTTTACTTATCATATTTTCATTTGAAATACTAGAATCAATTGACAATATTGTATCAATATCTTCACTAGAAAACATTTTATAAGTTTTTCCACGTAAAGTCAATTTATCATCAAAATATTTTATAATTCCAAAACAACTACTAAAACTATTATGACGAACACCAAGTGTTGTCATATTATTAACCTTTGCAACAAAACCAAATTCTTCTTCTACAATTCGAGGAAAAAGAGACAATTCGGTCAAGCCACCTGTTATAATTATATAACGTATTTCTCTATTTGTTAAGTTTTTTATTTCATTTTTCGCAAGTTTTAATAATTCTCTAATCCTTGCTTCCACAACTTTTGAAACACCAACTTGATTAACATCTTTTTTTGTATCTTTATCTAAATCAAAAGTATAAATATCATTGGCATCTGCATAATTTGCAACAGAAATGGCAAAATTTTCTTTAATTTTTCGAGACTCAGTCATTTTAGACTTAAAAACATAAGTAATATCTTTGTCAACATTATAACTTCCTACTGGTATAGAAGAATTTTTAATTTGAATTCCTTTATTAAAAATAGCTACATTAGTACTCTCTTCACCAATATTTATAATTGCTCCAACTAATTCATCATATTTTTTATTTTTAATAGAATAATAATCACCTACAGATTGAAAAGATATATCTACAGTTTCCAATCCACTCAATTTCAAAACTTCAAGTATTCTGTATAAAGGCTCTTTTGGAACAGTACTTATAACTAACCTAGTCTCTAAAACAGTCCCTTTCATTCCCTTAGGATCAGAAATATTATTCTTATTATCTACACTAAAACTAATTGGCATCGCAGTAACTAATTCATTAGTAGAGAAATTTTCATTTTTTATAGCATTTAATAACACATTACTAACATCTGTACCAGTAATTTCATTATAATCAATAACATTAGTACGACCCATGACAATGTTCATAGAGCAATTAGAAGAAGGAATTGCAGCAACTACCTTTGTAATTTTTACACCTAATAACTCATTTACTTTTTTTATAGCAGTCTTAATACTAGAAGTTGCTAATTTTGTATCTTCAATAAAACCATTTTTTATGCCATTAGAAGGACTTGATACAGAGGCAAGAACATAAAACTTATCATGAACTTTTTCTGAAACCACTATCTTAATACTATCAGTACCTAAATCTATACCAGTATAAATCTCACCCATACAATCCTCCTATCATTAAAAACTATTATACTATAGAAATAACAATTATGAAAGATTTAATTCAAAAAACACATAAAAAAAAGAATAACTCTCACTTGTAATAGTAAATGCAACCCTCATTTAACCTTTCAAAGTTGCATTTACCTTTTCAAGTGAGCTTTACTCCTTAATCTGAAAATGATTTCCACTATCTAAATATAATATTCCTTTATGATTTTCAAGTTGCTTATAAACATCATTATAATGATTAATCATTTTAAATTTTGTTAATGTTAAATAAACCATATTTCCATCATCCATATATAAAAGAAAACGATCTTTATCAAAATCATTTGGTTGATATTCTATATCACTAATCTTAGATTTTATATTATCTTTAATATTTGCCATTCCAGCAACAAACTTATTATATTTCTCATCAGGTACATAATTGATTAATCTTGGAATACGAAAATAATAATAATTATTATTTATATCCATACTTTTTCCATTATGAAAAACAATAGTATTTTTATTATTATCATAAAAAACCGGACGATTTTCTACTACATCTATTAAAAGAATAAATCCATATTTCTTTTTTATATAAACATCAGAAATATAAGGACTATTCATAATTCTTTTCTTAAGTTGACTCTTATTAATAAGAAAAAATTTAGGATAATTTTCTAATTTACCAAGATAGATAATTTCATCATCATTTATATAAGAAGTATTTTTAATAATAATATTTTTTGTATTCACATTAAGAATATAATAAATACTAAAACTTAAAACACATAATATAAAAAGAAATATAATAAAACCTTTAACTTTAATTTTTCTCTTCTTTTTTAATGTTTTACTCATAATTACTCCCAGTTTACAAATTCTTGTTCAATCTTTAATTCAATACCAAATTTTTTTAAAACTTCATCATGGCAATGATCAATAACATATTTTATATCCTCACTTGTTGCTTGATCATAATTTACAATAAAATTGGCATGCTTTTCACTAACCATTGCCCCACCATGACGAAATCCTTTTAATCCACAGTCTTCAATTAATTTACCTGCAAAATTATCTGCTGGGTTTCGAAAAACACTTCCTGCAGAAGGATACTCTAAAGGTTGAGAAGCTAATCTTCTTTCACGACGATCACGAATTACATCCATTATAGCGTCCTTTTTTCCTTTTTGAAGTTTTATAATAACTTCAATACATATATAACCTGGATGAGTTTTTAAAAATGATGTACGATAATGAAAATCCATCTCTCGATTTTCCAAACGTATAATTTTTAATTCAGGAGTTAAAACCTTAACACTTTCAACAATATAACCCATATCAGACTTATAAGCTCCAGCATTCATAAAAACTGCCCCACCTATTGTTCCAGGTATACCAGAGGCAAACTCAAGTCCTGTATAACCCTTTTTTGCTGTTAAAAGACTTAACTTTATTAAAGAAACTCCCGCTCCTACTCTAAACTTTCCTCTTCCTAAAAACTCAATTTGACTAAATTCATCTAAACGTATTAATACTCCATCATAATATTTATCACTAAATAATAAATTAGACCCATTTCCTAATAATTTAAAAGGAATATTATTACTTTTTAAAAAATGAACCAATTTTACAAAACAGGTAACATTTTTAGGATAAACAATACATCGAGCAATCCCACCAGTACGATAAGTAGTATAATTTTTTAAAGAACAATTCTCTTCTACTTTTCCAATATTTAAATTTTTAATATCATGAAGAAAATCCTTCATAATAATCAACCCTTCCTAAAAAGCTATTTTTTTATAATTTTTTCAATTTCATCATATATTCTACTAGCAGAGTCCATAATACCTAAAGATTTACTATTTTTTACCATTTCTAAATAAAACTCTTTATTATCAAAAATTTTATCAATTTCATCTATAATAGTATCCTTAGAAAAATCTTTCTCTTCTATAATTTTACATGCATTTGCTTCTTCTAACTCTAAAGCATTTTTATATTGATGATTATTAGTAACATAAGGAGAAGGTATTAATATAGCAGGTAATCCAATAGCTGTAATCTCAGCAATTGTACTAGCACCTGCACGAGAAACAATTAAATCACTATCCTTTAATAGTTGAATTAAATTATCCATAAAAGGAATAATTTTAACATTATCTGGAACATTAACATCAGCATAATCATCAAAGTATGCTTTACCAGTAATAATTAAAACTTGATAATTTTTATTTTGAAAAGAAGAAATAGTCTCTTTTAATTTTTCAGTCATAGTAGTACTTCCTAATGACCCCATAACAAAAACGACTAATTTCTTATTTTCAATAAATCCTAAACTAGTTTTAGAAACCTTAGGAACAGAAATAATTTCTTCACTTCTAGGATTACCTGTATATACAACTTTTTCTTTTGGAAATAAGTTTACACTTTTGGGTAAAGAAACACATATTTTATCTGCAAATTTACTAATAAACTTATTACTTATCCCTGGAATAGAATTCTGTTCATGAATTAAAATAGGAATATTACACTTATGAGCTGCATACAAAACTGGTGCAGTAATATATCCCCCTGCTCCAATAACAATATCAGGTTGAAACTCCAATATAATTTTTTTTGCTTCTCTTATTGCTTTAGAGTACATCGAAAAAACTTTTATATTAGAAAAAATATTTTTTCTATTTAGTCCCTTCATTTCTAATCCTATAAAACGATAGCCAAGTTTTGGAATAATATCCTTTTCCATTCGGTCAGCTGTACCAATATATAAAATCTCCGAACCAGGCTCTTTTTCTTCTATTTTATGAATAATTGCAAGAGCTGGATATATATGTCCACCAGTTCCTCCTGCTACTACAATAGCTCTCATATAGACCCCTCCATATATCAAAATTATAACACATTTTTCAATAAATACTCGATAATATAAGAAAAAACACTTTTACTTTACACATAATTTTATTCTAAAAGAGTATAGAATTATACCTCATTTATTGTATAAAAAAATAAATCATGATAAAATACCCTAAAGAAAAGAGGAATAACATGAACTCAATCGGAATAGTATGTGAATATAATCCTTTTCATAATGGACATTTATATCAAATAAAAAAAATAAAAGAAAAATATAAAGATTATATTATTATTGCAGTAATGACTGGAAACTTCACAGAACGTGGAGATGTTTCAATTATAGATAAATGGACTCGTACAGAAATTGCTCTAAATCATGGTATTGATTTAGTTATTGAATTACCCTATCCATTTGCAACCCAATCTGCTGATTATTTTGCCTTTGGAGGAATTACTATATTAGAAGAATTACAAGTTGAAAAAATAATATTTGGTAGTGAATCTAATGATTTAGATAGTATTAAAACTATTGCTGAAGTACAAATTGAAAATGATGAATTTGATAAATTAGTTAAGATATATTTAAAACTAGGGAAAAATTATCCTACTGCTCTATCTTGTGCAGTAAAAGATTTAACTGGAAAAGAAATAACTGCACCTAATGATTTATTAGGAATTAGTTATTTAAAAACTATACTAAAAAATAATTATAAAATAGAAGCAGAATGTATACAAAGAACTAATGAATATCATAGTAATAAATTAACTAATAATATATCTAGTGGAACTGCGATAAGAGAAGCATTAAAAAATAATAATTCAATTATAAATCAAATTCCAAAAGATACTATTTCTTACTATAAATCAATACATACAATAGATGACTACTTTGAAATATTAAAATATAAAATTATTACAGAAAAAGATTTATCAAAATATCAGTTAGTAGAAGAAGGAATTGAACAAACACTGAAAAAAGAAATAAATAAAGCTAATAATTATGATGATTATATAAAAAGAATTAAAAGTAAAAGATATACTTATAATAAAATAAGTAGAATGTTACTTCATATTTTATGTAATTTTACTAAAGAAAAAGCCATGAAATGGAGAAAACCAGAGTATATAAGAATTTTGGGTTTTAATAATAAAGGAAGAATGTATTTAAATAGTATAAAAAAAGAATTAAACATTCCTCTAATTAGTAAAATTACGAAAAACAAAAATGATATGTTAGAATTTGAAATTGAAACTACAAACATATATAATATAAAAAAGAATAGTAATCAAAAAGAAGAAGATAAAATAATAATAAAGGGAGAATAATATGATTAAGCAAAAGAAAAATGGAAATCTTATAATAATATCCGGAACTACTTGTGCAGGTAAAGGAACTGTAATTAACAAATTATTGGAAAGAAATCACAATTTAGCATTATCTGTTTCTTATACATCAAGACCTATTAGAGATGGAGAAACTAATGGTAAGGATTATATTTTTATATCTCGAAATGAATTCGAAGAAAAAATTAAGAATGGTGATTTTTTAGAATATGCTAAATCTCATCGTGAAGATTATTATGGTACTCCAAAAAAAGAATTACAAGAAATACTTGAAAAAGGAAAAGATGTTATTTTAGAAGTAAATGTAGATGGAGCAAAAAAAATTAAAGAAATGTTTCCAGAAGTATTATTAATTTTTATTATGGCACCATCAATGGAAGAAGTAAAAAAGAGAATAAAAGAAAGAGGAAAAGAATCCCCTAAACAAATAATTGAAAGATTTAAGAGTGCATATAAAGAAATAAATGAAATACCTCATTATAATTATGTAGTAATTAATGATAAAGTTATAAATGCTGTAGATAAAATTGAAGCAATCATAAAAGCCTCAAAATGCCAAGTAGATAGAATTGAAGCAATTAATGTAGAAAGTGAAGAAGAGATACTACATGAATTCCTAATTGGAGAAGAATATGATAATAAACCTATATCTAAAAAAATAATGGAGGATAATAAATGAAAATAAAATTAAAAGATTATATAAAAGAAATAGAAGAAAAAACTAATAATAGAAAAATAACAAAAGAAGAAGTAGAAAATCTATATACTTGGATTTTATTCTTCCAACATGAAAGACTAGTTCATTTGATTGTAACTTTTTTTACAGGAATTAGTACTATATTATTCTTATTAGGATTATTATACTTTAGTACAATTCCACTTCTTTTACTATTTTTAGTAACACTATGTTTATTTATTCCATATATATTTTACTATTATTATTTAGAAAACGGAGTACAAAAACTATACGATTTATATTTTCAAGCAAAAAATATCTAAAAAGAAAGGGATTCGGTTATGACAAAAAAAATAACATTTAAAGGAGATTGTCCTCTGCATATTGCAACTTATAAAAGAGAAGATAATATAATTCCAGATGAAATCTATATTCAAGGAGAATGTATATATGTTGAAAAAGATAATGAAATAATTATATTTGGAAATGATATTAATAGAATATTACTTCCATATAATAATCATGAAGTAGAAGAATTATTAATTTCAAATCATTGTAATGACACTTTAATTGAAATTGGTGATAGTTTAAAACCAAATTTAAAAGTATGCTCTCAATCAGGTAAAATAATATTAAAGAATACGGATTTAAATGAATGTAATTTAACCTCTTTAGCAGGAGGAATAGTGTTAATTGATTCAACACTTAATACAATAAAAATTAGTGGTTTTTCAGATTCTATATTTTTAGAAAAATCTACAATAAATAAACAAGCGATTTTAAGAAATTCATATGGAGAAATAAGTATAAATGAAAGTAATATAAAATGGTCTAAAATAAGAACAGATAGTGGAGATATTACAATTAATGATTGTAATAAAGACTTTGAACAAATATTTAAAATTCGTTCATCTGATGGAATGATTAAAGTAAATAACTCTAAGATGATGGAAACTGAAATAAAAACAACATTAGGTACGATTTCAATTAATGATTCAATAATTAATAAAGCAGAATTAGGAATATATAGAGAAGATAATAAAATAATAATTAACAAGTCACAAATTGAATCTTTAAAAACAGAAAGTTATTTATCTCCTAAAATAATAGAATCTGAAATTATGAATCATTCTAGTACTATTTTAGAAGATATATTACCAGAAGGGAATTTCAAAACATCAGGAAAAATTCTAATATTAAAACAAAAATAGAGAAAAATCTCTATTTTTTTATAATTCTTCTATTCGAATAAAATTAGTCATCCTAGTTTTTCCTAACGGAAATCCACCAGTAATAATAATAAGATCTCCTGTTTCAAGATTTAGTTTTTCTTTTGCATATTTTTTAGATGCAATTATCATTTCATCAGTAGAGTCATAAACTTCAGTAACAATAGGTTCTACTCCAAAATTAAGCATAACTTTCTCTGCAATATGACTTGATGGACAGCAAGCAAGAATCGTACAATTAGGTCGCAAATTACTAATTTTTCTAGCGGTAAAACCAGTCATTGTCGTGGTAACAATAGCTTTAATATCATCATATTCAACTGCATCCACAACAAGTTTTGCTATAGTATCAGAAACACCTATTTTTCTCTTATAAGTAGTATGTTTTGTATAATCAATTGTACTTTCTACATATTCACATATCCTACTCATATAAGAAACTGCTTGAACAGGATATTTTCCAACAGTAGTTTCACCAGACAACATAACACAATCAGTTCCATCTAATACTGCATTAGCAATATCAGAAACTTCAGCCCGAGTTGGTCTAGGACTAGTATACATAGAAGCAAGCATTTCCGTCGCAACAATCGCAAACTTACCATTTTCACGACACTTTTTTATAATTTTTTTCTGAAGCATTGGAAGTTCTTCCATAGGAAGTTCTACTCCTAAATCTCCTCGAGCAATCATAATTCCATCAGATACTTCTATAATACTATCAATATTTTGAATACCTAAATTACTTTCAATTTTAGAAATAATTCTAGCATCTCCCCCACTATCTTCAATAATTTTTTTTGCTTCTAAAACATCATCAGGAGAATTAACAAAAGATAAAGCAAGATAATCACAAGAATGAGTAGCAGCAAATGAAATATCTTTTTCATCTATTTGACTAATAAAAGGTAGATGCAAATCAACCCCAGGAACATTAATAGTTTTATGAGATTTTATTTCCCCATCATTTAAAGCACGTAGTAAAACATAATCATCTTTCTTTTCAATAACCTCTAAATCCAATAAAGCATTATCTACTAATACATGATTTCCAACTTTTATTTGTAAAATCGCATCTGGATGATTTACACTAAAAGATTCCTTAGTTCCCACAATAGAAGAAGATACCATACGTATTGTATCTCCACTATGTAAAGATACACCATCACCATCAAACTCCAATGTACGAAATTCAGGCCCTTTTGTATCATACATAATCGCAACAGGAACCCCTGTTCTACGCCTTACCTCACGAACAATCTCAACAGTTTCCAAACAACTATCATAATTAGCATGACTTAAATTAATACGAACACAATTAAGTCCATTTAAAACCAATTGTTCCAATATTTCAACATTATTACTAACCGGTCCAATACTACCAATAATTTTAGTTTTTTTCATACTCTTCACCCTACTATAATTCTATCAAAAAACAAAAAAAAAAGAAAGCAAAGCTTTCCTATTTACTAAAATAATTACTTCTTTTTATGATTACCGAAAGAATCATCTGATAAAGCACCTATAGTCTCAGAATATTTCTCTTCATATGATTTTATTCTATGTTCAATTTCTTCTTTTTTAGCATCTAAATCTACCAACTGATTAGCAAAATCAGCAATCTTAGAGTTGTCACTCTCTATATTAAAGTTTAATTCTTCAATTCTATATATTAAATCAGATAATTTATACTGTAAGAAAAGATAAACAAGTAACCCATAAACTGAAGAAAGTAATACTCCACCAATTACATAAAAGGCTAAATATCTATAAGTAGGTTTAGAATCATTCTTATTTTGATAAGTTTCAGTAACTACAATAGTAGTCTTATCCATACTATCATTTGAGTCTAACACATCTTTATATTCCGTATATTGATATTTTAGTGTCATCCTATCTTCTCCAGACTCTATGTCTTCATAAGAGATACGATAATTATCTGAAACGTCAGCAGGAATAGAAAAATCATAACCATAAACTTCCCTTGTATATCCACTACCTAATTTATTTTCCTTCCAAGGATCATGAATTTTAACAGTAGCAACATAAGTAGTCGGATGACTATCATAAACAATAGACGAATCTCCAATTGGTTTACCAGTATTTAAATCAACAGTACGAGTAATAGTTTGATAAGACGGAGTATTGTTAGATTTTTTAACCCCAAGAAAAGCTGAAACTGACATTATTAAAACAGGAATTAAAAAAACAGAATAAGTAAGAGCTCGAAGATATAACAATTCTTTTTTATTAGAAGCTACATTACCTTTGAGTTCATCAAGTTGTTTTTCCAAAAATTGTTTATCAGTACGATAAGAAAAAGAATCTGAAATAAGAATATCTCTCTCAACTGATTTTTCTTTAGCAAAATCATTATAAAGCTTAGCATATTCAATTCTAGAAAGTTTTCCTAAAAAGTCAGAACTCAAATAGTCATAGCCTATTCCCACATCTAAATGTTTAAAATACTCATCATCTAAATCTTGTTTTTCTAATTTACCTTTTTTTAAATAATGGTCAACCTTTTGATTAAGAATTGTACCCAAAACTTCTCTTGAATAATTATCATTATCTTCTTTCAAAAAAGCTAAAATACCATTAAAACCAAAGGCTTTTTCAAATAATAATGCATCAAAAACAGTCTGATATGCCTTATCCATTATTTCTGGTACTTTTATAGTTTCTCTCTCACAAGAATAAAGATCTTTTAATTCTTTCAATAATTTAATAGAGTATTGTTCTATTTTTTCAACATCAGCGTCTTTACCATCATCAAGCAACTCATTTATACTATTCATTAATTTATATGCATTATAAGCAGGTCCTACTTCATTTTTTAATTTAAGAGTAAGTTTTTCTAAATCTAAATTAACAGAAGAATAAACTAATATTTCAAAAGACTCCCTAATATCTTGTTCATTAGCATTAGAATTATTAAATTTATTAGGAATAGTTTCAGAAACAAGTTTCTCTTTTTCTGGAAGCTTATCAATAATAGCATTAAGACCACTTAAATAAGGTGTAATATCTACATAATCACCCATTTCATCAATTTTTTTAAGACAATCATGAAAATTATTTATTAGTGCATCAGTTTGTTTGGACCCGGCTTGCATTACATCAAAATCATTTGATAATGATAATGTTTCTTCACTCATACTATATCCCCCTTAAAGTCCCGATTATTATACCATAAAACACTTAATAAGTCAATAATTACTCATTAAAAAACAACACTTGATTGTTTTAAAAAAAAATGATATAATAAGACACTAATTAAAGGGGGAAATCGTATGAATATAAATAATATAAGAATTATTAAACAAAATCTAATACCACTTTTATTTGTACCAATTATATTATCAGGATGTGGAAAAAAATCTGATTGTACATTGCCAAATAGACATGTTCATCTTTATAAAAAAACAATCAGTGTAAATGACCCAAATAATCCAAATGATGATATAGCAATAAATAGATATATTTATGGAGAAAACCTATCAGACTTTGACTATAAACAGACATCTGATACAATAGACATAAATAAAGACGACGAAAAATATATAAATTTAATTGCCGAAAAAGAATTGTTTTTAGGGTCTGATAATTGGAACTATCTATATGATGTAATGAAAAAAAATAGTATAGACCATTTAGAATATTATTACGAATATGAAGAAGAATATTATGAAGAAGATGAAGATGGTAATCCCATTAAAAAAACTATAAGAAATACTGGATGGAGTACAGACCCTTATCATATAGGAAATACTGGAGAAGTTGCTTATGTTCATACAATGTATTTTGGATATGCCATAGAAGAAAAAAATGGCAAAAGAAAAGTAATAGAAAGTGGTCTTTGTGAAGATATAAGAGAAATATTAAAAAATTATCCATACTTTTCCGAAAATCCAACAAAAATTCGAACAGTAACATTATACTTCCCTGAATATAGAATACCATATGTAACTCTAGAAGATTTTGGTAATCCTTTCGGAAAACCAGATTTAGAACATAAAGAATTAGATGAAGAATACATTAAAAAACCAAAAATATTTATAAAATAACGATATTATCTATCGTTTTTTTTATATAAATGTTATATTAAAATAAAGGAGATTAACATGAATAGTATAATAAGTATTTTAATAATTATAACTAGTTTATTAAACTCAGTATTTGCCAGTAACTTTAAAAGAAAAAACTATATTTATGGATTAATATGTTATCTTCTAATGGGATTAGTAGCCTATAAAAATCAAATATATGGAATGTTTTTCTTCTATATTTTTATCTTCTCACCCCTACAAATATTTGGATTTATTAACTGGAATAAAAAAGATAAAAACAATAACTTAGAAGTAAGAAGTTTCTCTAATAAAAATAGAATACTTACAATTACATCTTGTATTATACTGAGTTTATCTCTAGCATTTATCTTACAAAAAATACCAAATGCAAAATTTACTTATTTAGATGCTTTTTCTAATATAATAAACCTATGTGGAGTAATACTTCTAGCATTAAGATTCAATGAAAGTTGGTGGTTATGGTTAATAAATAATATATTAGATGTTATATTATGGACTAATGTATACCATATATCAGGAAACTATTCTCTTACTATGTTAATATCATCCATGATATACTTAATAGTAAACATTTATGGAATATATAAATGGAATAGAAAAAGTATAATCTTTGACATAGCAAAAATAGAAGAAAAACACCAAATAATAACAATAGCCTATATAGCAAATATAATATCAAGTATTTGTTATTTAATTATAACTAACTGGATAGGACTAATCGTATCAGTTCTAGATATAATAATAAGCCTAATTGATTCAATAAAAATAAATAAAATTATTATTACAATATCAATATGGATCACTATAATAATATTAATAATATCACCTATAACAAAAACATGGATAGATTATTTACCATTAATAGATTTATTTTTATATTCACTTATTCCATTAATAAAAAAGATCAAAAATATACAAATAATTAGTCTAATAAATATCATAATATTTACAATATTTGATTATAAAATAAAATTATTTAACTTACTTATTATAGATATATTTATCTTTTTATTATTCTTATATAAAATTATTATTATCAAAGAAAAAAAATAATTAATTTTTTATATTCATCTATCCAAAAAATATTATTCTCTTTAAATCAAATGTTTTAGTAGAATTTAATCTCTATTGAAAACAATATTTTTTCACAATATAAATAGAGTGTCAAAATTTGACACTCTTATCTTTATTCATTTGACGCCGTTTTGAGAAACAAACTCTGCTTAGAAAAGAAATATTTATTTATTATCAAATATTATTCTTAATTAAAATTAACATTAATAATCAACACATTGAAATGATCCATCTTGAAACACTCTACAATATGAACTATTTATTTCTGCACCTACTCTACCAGAAGCTCTAACTGCAACAACAGTATCACCATCAATACACTGATAATATTTACCCGAAGATGTATATTCAGTACAATAACTCTCATCAAAAGCCTTATTTAAAGTTTGTTTATTTTTCTCATAATAAATACTATCATCATTATATTCTTCAGTAACTTCATTATAAGTAGCACCTTCACTCTTTAAAGTATAAATAACCCCATTTCTTTCAAAAGAAACATCTGTTGCTACAACTCTATTATTATTTATTGTATGCTTTAAAATAGATTTTTTATCAAATGCAGCAAACGCATCAGTTGGATTTTTGTATAAAGTACCTAAATCCGAAATAGAAACACCTTTATCATTATCACCACTATTAGAATACCTTATAATATTAGAATCCACAACATAAGGATTTGCCATACTTCCATCTCCATCAGAATAACAGGTGCCTGGTGTCAGTGAAACTGCCGGACGCACGCCGTAAGCGTAGTCGACGCGGACGCCGGGCATGCTACCGCCCGTATACACGTAACGACCGAAAGCGTAGCCGTCGTTGAAATAGTATGGCGAAGCAAGCAAATACCATTGTCCTGTTTTTCGAGCGTTACTATTATTTAAAATGTTCATCTCCGGACTTGACATCAATCCTACTTTATAAGTTAATTTTGCATTATTATTGGATACACTAAATTTATCTGTTGTATTTGTACAACTTAAATCACTTGTATCATTATATTCTTTAAATTGTAGATATGTATTTGTCATTCCACCATTTGCATTCCATCCATTTAATGCTCTGATACTTCTATCGTTACAGAATATTGTATCTTCGAGTATATAGTCGTAATCTTCTAATAAATAATGCTTATACCATGCATCTACTCCGCTTTTCATTATAGAATTTTTGGTGTTTTTTGTCAGCATATCTTCTAGTGTTTTATCAACAGTTGTAACTCCATCTTTTAATGTTATATAATACATTGGGCCAGTTCCAGTATAAAAATACACATAAGCTACTGTCGCACATGTTTTTAATCCGTTTGATACACACATATAGTGATGTGTAGAAATATTATTCATATTATTATAGTTTTCAATTTCTATTGGATCTACCAATGTATAATTGGTTCCATCCCATGTTACGCTACTACCATAATAATGATTTGGAGCATATTTATATCCTGTTGTACTATATCCAGATATCATTCGGAGTGTTGCTTCTGTACATGTAGCACTATCTGTATTACATGTATATTTATAATCACTATAATTACTTGAATTAATAACTAGTTCATCTTTTCTTACTAACAATGTATCCGTAAGAGTTAATCCACTTCTTGTTTTTCCAATCATTATCTTCTCACCCGCATTTATATAAGTGTAGTTCGTGGATGTTGTAGCTGTAGTATATCTTGGAGAAGCACATGTTGTACTACTATCATTACATGTATATTTATTTTTGTAATTTGCATAATTTGTATACCAATCAGATAATGTCACATTGGTTGGATTATTAATTGTATATGTACCATCTCCGTTGTCACGAATGGAATCTCCAAATACTATTGGTTCATAAGCAGACAATAAGTTACCGCTTTGTAGTAGTTTATAATACATTGTTGTATTATTAACTGCTGCAATGTAGTAAACATTAGTTGCAGTATTTGTTTGGCTTGAACTTATAAAAGTATATTTTTCAACCAAATTAGGATAATCTGTTGTACCACTTACTTGGTATGGGTTTACTAATGAATATCGATTAGCAGTTAAAGTTCCATAATCTATGGTATCTGCGTACCAATATGATGTTCCTAAAGATGTTGATTGTAACATAGTTTGTGTTGTTATAAAACTTTGACTTGATGTTCCGTTTATTATGCTGTATGCATAAACATCTCCATACATGTATCCAACATAAGATGGTGAATTAGAGTTTGCATTAAATTGTAGTATTCCAAATTGTGAATAATTGGAATTTGAGTTTAATGGTATTACATAAGCACTCGTCGTATTGTAATATGACTCTACTAAATATAAGGTTGCGCATGAAGCATCTTCACTTGTTAATTTACAAGTATATTTTCCAACTAGTCCAGGTCCATTGCTCTCATTCCACATAGTTTGTTCTGTTGTGCCACTTACTTTAAATGTTTTTGCTGTAGAGTCATAAGTATAATCAGTTCCATACCAATAGTTAGATGCTAACGACGTGGAAGTTCTAGATGCATATCCAACATGTGTCCCACGAGTATTAAGACATTTCCCATCTTCTGCTTCACCATTATAAATCATCTTAACTCCACCAGTATCAGTAGTACGAATCATCTGCCAACATTGTCCAGCAAATAATACGTTATTTTTATCTAGAATTGCTGTTCCGTTCGTATTATTTGAACCATAATAGTGATAGATCTTTTGGGTTGATTTTGAAGCATCCATGGAATCTTGATGACTTCCTGTATATTCTCTTGCTAAACCATTCTTTAAAGCTTCTGTTTCTAATACTTCATATAAAGTATTAACTATTCCTTGTTGATAAGAAAGTCCTAAACTAAAATTAAAACTTTTATCTTCTAAAGGATAATCATCTAAATTATCTGATGTTTTATATTTAGCATGAATCTTTAATTTCTTAGAAGAATTAGCAGCAAGTCCATCACCTACTTTTAATTCTTGATTATTAGAATATAAAACAGTATATTCAAAATATTTTTTTTCCTCATCTGTAAGTACTGGTAATATTTCAAAAGAAGAAAGTACTGCATCAATCGATCCATCATTTACAATATCAACAGTAAAATCATAAGAATCTCCAGGATTATCTAATTCAACAGAAAAAGATATATTAGTCTTATCAGTAATAGTTGGTGCAGTAGTAGCAGTAACACTCCCATTATCCACAACAACATTATCAAAATAAATATCCCATGTAGAACTTTTTAAAGCAGATAAACCATTAATTGCCAAATTAGTATTCAAATATGCATATCCTAGACCAATACTTCCTAACACACAAAAAAGAAATAAATACATAAAATGTTTTTTCTTATTAAATCTAAATTTTCTCTTTAATCTTTTCCACTTCATATTTACTCCTTTCATCTATAATTATAAGAATTTTTATTCTATTCCACAATATAAGGATTTGCCATACTTCCATCTCCATCAGAATAACAGGTGCCTGGTGTCAGTGAAACTGCCGGGCGCACGCGGTTAGTGAAGCCGACGTTGCTGCTGTCCAAGTTACCGTTCGTGAACACGCGACGGCCGAAAGCGTTGATGCTGCTGAAATAGAGAGGCGAAGCAAGCCAATAAGATTGTTCCGGTTTTCGTGCATTGTTATTATTCATAATGTTCATCTCCGGACTTGACATCAATCCTACTTTATAAGTTAATTTTGCATTATTATTGCTTATACTAAATTGATCGGTTGTGTTTGTACAACTTAAATCTCTTGTTACACTATATTCCTTGAATTGTAGATATGCTGTAGTACTTCCACCATCTGGATTCCATCCATTTAATGCTCTTATACTTCTATCATTACAGAATATTGTATCTTCTATATAATCATCATAATCTTCTAATAAATAATGTTTATACCATGCATCTACTCCACTTTTCATTGTAGAATTTGTGGTGTTTTTTGTCAGCATATCTTCAAGTGCTTTATCAACCGTTGTAACTCCATCTTTTAATGTAATATAATACATTGTGCCAGTTCCAGTATAATAATACACATAAGCTACTGTAGAACATACTTTATCACCATAGTTTGGACATATATAATGATGAGTAGAAATATTATTCATATTATTATAGTTTTCAATTTCTATTGGATCTTGCAATGTATAATTGGTTCCATCCCATGTTACGCTACTACCATAATAATGATTTGGAGCATAGTTATATCCTGTTGTACTATATCCAGATATCATTCGGAGTGTTGCTTCTGTACATGTAGCACTATCTGTATTACATGTATATTTATAATCACTATAATTACTTGAATTAATAACTAGTTCATCTTTTCTAACTAATATCGTATCCGTAAGAGTTAATCCACTTCTTGTCTTTCCAATCATTATCTTCTCACCTGCATTTATATACGTGTAGTTCGTGGATGTTGTCGCTGTAGTATATCTTGGAGAAGCACATGTTGTACTACTATCATTACATGTATATTTTTCTTTATAATTTGCATAATTTGTATACCAATCAGATAATGTCACATTGGTTGGATTATTAATTGTATATGTACCATCTCCGTTGTCAGTGATAGAATCTCCAAATACTATCGGTTCATAAGCAGACAATAAGTTACCACTTTGTAGTTGTTTATAATACATTGTTGTATTATTAACTGCTGCAATGTAGTAAACACTAGTTGATGTATTTGTTTGGCTCGAACTTCTAAAAGTATATTTTCCTACCAAATTAGGATAATCTGTTGTGTCACTTACTTGGTATGGGTTTACTAATGAATATCGATTAGCAGTTAAAGTACCATAATCAATACTATCAGCATACCAGTATGATGTTCCTAAAGATGTTGATTGTAACATAGTTTGTGTTGTTGTAAAACTTTGACTTGTTGTTCCATTTGTTGAACTGTATGCATAAACATCCCCATACATGTATCCAACATAAGTTGGTGAATTATAACTTGCATTAAATTGTAAAGTTCCAAATTGTGAATAATTGGAATTTGAGTTTAATGGTATTACATAAGCGCTCGTCGTATTGTAATATGACTCTACTAAATATAAGGTTGAACATGAACCATCTTCACTTGTTAATTTACAAGTATATTTTCCAACCAATCCAGGTCCATTGCTCTCATTCCACATAGTTTGTTCTGTTGTACCACTTACTTTAAATGTTTTTGCTGTAGAGTCATAAGTATAATCAGTTCCATACCAATAGTTAGAAGCTAAGTTTTGGCTTGTTCTAGATGCATATCCCACATGTGTTCCACGCGTAGATAAACACTGGTTATCTACTGCTTCACCATTGTATATCATCTTAACTCCACCAGTATCGGTTGTTCTTATCATTTGCCAACATTGTCCGGCAAATAAAACATTATTTTTATCTAATATTGCTGTTCCGTTCGTTTTATCTGAACCATAATAGTAATAGATCTTTTGTGTTGATTTTGAAGCATCCATTGAATCTTGATGATTTCCTGTATATTCTTTGGCATATGTTCCAGTTGCAGCTTCGTTTTGTAGTACTTTGTATAAAGTTGTCTTTTCATGAACTGTTCCATCCATCGATTTGACAATGGACTGTCTAGCCCAAGTAGCTCTAATTGTGACATCATGTCCTGGCATTACAAATATGTCATCATTTACTATTGTTATATCTTTTGCATCATCTTCATCAATTTCCCAACCTTTAAACAAATATCCCTCACAAGATAGTTCATTTGTTTTTTTGGTAACATTTTGATAGATAAAATGTTTTTCATTTTCTATACTTGGTAATGTACATCCAGTTGGAGTATTCGTATCATAAAGTACTTCATAGTTATTTTTTAATACTGGGGTATTTGTACTATTAACACTCTTTTCCGTTTCCTCTGGTAATTTATAATTTATATTTTCTCTTTTGTTGGTTGGATAAAATCCCTCACTACCAACATATTGTGGTTTTAATGTAAGATTAATTGTCATCTTAGCATTTCCACCAGTCATATATGAGTTTTCTCCTAAATTCCATGTAATTTTTGGAGTTCCAGAATCATCTTCTAATGTTACCGTTCCCATTGTAACTTTAATATCACTCACCGAACCAATCGTAAAATAGTCATCATGAACAAAATCTGTAACAACAAATTTTTCATAAACTATTGGAGAAATGGAAGCATCAAATAAAACGTTATTTAAAGTAGATTGGTCAGCTACCCATTGAGAATCTGATATTTCTTTTATTTCACTTATAATATCTGTTCCCATTTCATATTGAACTCCATTTATGGTCATATATGGGTATTTATCTTTTAATACTTCAAAAGTTCCAACTTGGTTTGGTGTATCTTCATTTGGATATCCATCCGTTAAGAATAATGTCACCACATCTCTGTTTGGTTCTTTTGTATATCCATTCATCACCACATCTACATTTTGAAGCGCAGCATTATAATTTGTACATCCTGTCGATGTTAAAGATTGAATTTTTTCTTTTATTGTATTTTTATCATTTGTGAATGTTTGAAGAACACTTGAAGTACTATCAAATGTAACAATTGCAACTTTATTATGAGAATCACTTAATAAGTACTCTACTAGTTCTATAGAATCACTTTTTACTTTTTCTAATTTATCTCCTGACATTGAACCAGATATATCTAGGACTAATACAACATCTTTATAATGATCTCCTGTTTTCATTATGGAATTTACATCGAATATTACTTGTGCTGTGTTAGTTCCTGTCCATTTAGCTGATTTATCAATATGCCAAGAGGCTGGATTATCATAATCATTAGACTGTATTTCTACTTTTTTTACTTCTTCTGTATAGATTCCTAAACCATTTAGAAATTTATTTATACTTATTGATACTATGTTTTTTCCTGTTACAATTGAAAGTATTAAAATAAGAACTACAAAAGAGGCAACACAAGTAGATGTAAATCTTAGTTTATTCTTAATTTTTATTTTGGGAATTTTAAACTTTGGTTTCTTTTTTTTATATTTAGTAGATTCGTCTAAATCTAATATTTCTATTCTTTCTGTATTTTTATTTCTTAATTTTTTATTAGTTTTTGAATTTTTATCTATCATATATACACCATCTTTTACACTTTATTTTATGTTCTACCTTATACTATATAAATTTTATCATTTATTTTTCTATCTTACAAGGTGATATTTAAAATCATAAAAAAATAGTATGCAATGATACTATTTAATCTATAGAAGAAGATATATTATGTTCTGCTTGTTCAAAGTAGCTTGCGGTATCATAAAGATAGTTTTGACAATTATCTATACGATAACTATGTCCAATTAAGATATCTGCTTGTATAAGATTTAAAATATCTAGGAGATTTACTTGTCCATATAAAGCATGAATTCTTCTATCTAGGTCTTTTACTCTATTATTTATATTGTATAATCTATCACCATAATATCTTAAATCATTTGTATTAACTTTTATATATGGATTTTCTGTTGAGTAGAAATAAGCTGGATTAATGGCATTTTTTAGAGTTTCTTTTGTAGCATTCCAAAAAGATATTAGGCTTGTTTCAATCTCTTCTATTACATCTTTAAAATCAGATAATATTTCTTTAAAAGTTGTAGTTACCAAAAGTATTATTTTTTCTCCATGAACTTGCCAATAATCTATTGCCATTGAAGCTAAGGTGATTGCGGCTGCGGTGGTTGCTAGTACAATGGCTGTCTTTACCATATAATGAAATAATACTGGATTTTTAAGGGATAAAATCTTGGCTTTAAGGGATAGTTCCATGGCAGTCTGTACTAAAAAAAGTTTTCCGTATTCACTTAATTCTGTTTCTCCATATTGATTTGTTTGTAAGATGTCGTTTGCAATCATAGCAAAAAAGGAATAGGCTTTTGCTTCTTTATCATAATCATCTATATAATTAGATATCATATTGGCTATAAATGATACAGTATCTTGTTTTCCTGTGGCGTAATATCCATCTTGTTCTTGCCACTCAAATTGGGTATGGCGGACAGCTGCTAAAATTCCTAGGTTATAAAAAAAGCTATTTTTTAAGTTTAAATCCTTTATGCCTACATATCTAAGGTCTGATCCAGGAAGAGGTTTTAACATTCCACCTACCAAACTTGTTCGATAATGAATTAGTTTCCCATCGGAAGTTAATTGTTCTATTTCTTTTTTATATTCTTCGAAATATTCTGCTATTCTTCCTGGACCATCCATATTGGCACAAGTTCCTAAATTATTAAATACTTCTGGATATTTACTAGCTAAGTAAATACAAAAGTGTGAACTTAATTCTCCTCCTAGAGAGTGTCCTGCTACATCAAAACTATTATATTTTGTTAAATATCCTTCTGCAACTAATGTATCAGCAAATCTTTGGGCCTCTAAATCTTGGGGAGTTAATCCTTTTAATAGTCCAGCGTCCGCTCTAAACCAGTCGTTAACTATGTTTTCATAACTGGTTACTGCTTCACTGCCTCGCATACCAACAATGGCATCACCTTTGTCAGTTTCTAATAAACATCCGTAAAATCCAGTTGTTGAATTGGTATCTCGACATGTCACAAATTTCCAATTATAGGCATTGTCAGAAATAAACTCTAATTTAGCTTTGTCTTCCGCATTTAGTTCACTATATGATATTAAGTCTTTTAATTCTTGTATTTCATCTTCGTATCCTACTTCTTTATCTGGATTAACTAATGCTCTTGTTTCTCTTGCATAATCAACATCAATATAAGACTCTACTAGTTCTTTTATAGTATATGGTTCATCTCTTGGAGGCATATTTTCGTTTGCTTGATTTAAAAATTTTATATATGCAATTTGACTGGCATCTTTATATTCAACATCTGTATGGTTTGCCATTATAATACCTCCTCTATTCGATATGTTTCTATTATTTTATTAGAATCAATTGTGTAGTCTTCTGAACTAGGTATTTGTTTTAACTCTTTTTTTAATTCTTGGAAATATTCCTTTTTTAGTACTTGAATATTTCCTCTTAATTTGATTCCTTTATATTTTTTCTCTATTTTTTCTAATACTTTTTTCATCAAATTTTTTTTATTATTTTTAAAATAGATATGAAGAAGAAAATTGGTTTGAGGTTCCTTTTTAATAAATTCTTCTACTCCAACTTCTTTATCATATTGGTACTTTTTTATGATTATACTTCTAACTAGTATATCTTCATCTTCTTCTTTCGCTAAAGTTTCTATGGAGTCTTCTAATTCAACATTAATTTTTCTTAAGATATAGTCATCTTTAAAATTAACTCTATCTGCATTTAGAACAGCTGTAAAAACAATTTTTTCATTATCTTTTGGATGACAATATGCTGTTACAGATATATCTTCATCACCTGTTCCATATCTTCTTCCTAAATGGGTAACTTCAAATGATTCATTATATTTTAAAAGCAATTTGTCTTTTATTGTTTGGGCTAATTCATCATTAACTATGCCATTTCCCATTAGTTTAAAGAAATCGATTGAAATATTTTCTTCTACCATAATATACTTGACCTCCAAATTGCTTTTGATTGAGCGTCTTTATATTGGGTTTCCGCATAAGCTAGAGATGAAGCATAACTTCTCAGCGCTGCTTTCATATGTTCTGTTACAGAAGATTGATCATTTTGTTCCTGCCATTTGCTTTTAAAAGTTAATGAATCCATATTTTTCCAATTTTTTCTTGTTAAGGAATATACTTCATTTGTAGATAGTTTCATATTACTTGTAATTACATTAATATAGTTTTCTATTTCTTTTTTTGTTTTTCCTAAATAGGAATGATTTATTTCTATATTCATTTTTCCTCCTATTTATATGCTTCTGCTATTTTTACATTCGTTTTTTCTGTCTTTTCATAGTCTGGAGCCACTACTTCTTCTAGAAGCTTTCTATAATTGTCAATTACTTGATAACGAGAACTAGTTTGATCATCTTGATATACTTTTTTTATTACTTTGTAACGAGCAAATGCTTTTTCTTTTGCTTCTCCTTGCCAATTATTTAATAAATTATTCATGCTTTTGTTAACTGCGTCAAATCCATCTTGGATAGTTTTATTGTATTTTCCTATTGATTTAGCAACTTCTTTTACTCGATCTGTTTCTACGTATATTTTATCTACTACATCGGTCTTATCCATTATTTTCCTCCACTATTTTGTTGTAATCTACTTGATATAAAAGTTGGATTACATAATTATAGTTTCTTGCTACATCAAATAATTTATCAGCACATCTTTCACTACCGATTCCTTTAAATTTTGTATTTAAATCATTCGCAATAGAATTTAATTCATTTACTATCTCTCTTAGTTCTCCTTGAATTGCATAGATTTCATTTCCTGCATTATTCATAAAGACTCCTATTTATATTCACTTGCTAAATCAATATTTGCTTTTTCTGTTGTGTTATATCCAGTTGAGACATTTTCTCTTAAGAATGTTACATAATCTGTAATAATTTTTTCATAATTTGTTGAATATTCCTGTTCAAAGGCTTGAAAGGCTTTATTACTTTCACGATAAGCTGAACTATCCCATGAACTTTTTAAGCTTTCCATTATTTCAGATGTTGTTGTTAATTCTTTTTTTAAGTTTTTATTATCATTTTCTAACTCACTAGCAATTTTCATCACTTCATCACTGTTAACTACTATATTTGACATATATTTTCTCCTTTTAATTACTTAATTTTTTGGCATTATCAATGTTATTTTTTTGAGTATCATTATAATTTTTTGCTTGAGCTTGTAAAGCAGCAACTACTCTTCTTAACTTTTTTACCATTGACTCTAAATCATCAGTAAATCCTTTAATTTGATTTACATAAGCTTGGTTATCTTCTCCTTGCCAAGCTTCTCCCATACGGGTTGCTCTTTCCATTAAACTTTTCCCTATTTTTTCATATTTTGAAGCGCTACCTTCCATTTTATCAGCAGCTTCTAATAGTTTTTTTGGGTCTACTTTTATTACTTCTCCCATTTTTTTCATCTCCTTAAATTAATATAAATATTGTTCCATTTTTGATTCCTTGTTCAATCATTGATTGATTTATATCCACTATTTTTCCGGTACTATAATTACAAAGTATGGAATCATCTACTTCTCTAAACTTTCCTTCAAACATTGTTGTAAATATTTCTTTTACAATTTTTAAAACCTCGCCTCCTTTACATAAGGGAGGAATTAAGGCATCAAATTTACTATCTGCTGCTGGTACTCTAACTTCTACTAATATTTTATCCATCTTTTTCCTCCTCTAAATCTATTAGTTTTATTCTATATGGTCTTCCACTTACAATCATATAACCATATTCTTCTTCATAATCTGGTATAATTGGTGGGGTCTTTGTAATTAAATCAATTGTATAATCATCTATTGAAGTTCCTAACCAGATAGCATTACTACTATTATTTTTTTCTTTGTACCATGATTCATATTTGAATGAATCCTTCTTTTTATTTTCTTCAATGATAATAATATGAATATTATAAGATGATTGTCCTTTATCTAATAATACTTCTAATCTTTGTTTTGACAAGTCATCGGATTCTATTATATTTTTTAGGGCACTTAAAGAATTTATTATGATCATTATTTTTTCATACTCTGGTGGAGAATTTCCTTCTTCTTGGGCTTCTTTTATATTATTATGACGAGTCCTATTTTCTAATTCTAATTCTTCTATTGTATTAATAATATCTGTTTTACTTTTTATGGTATTATTAAATTCATGATTACTATCTATAACGTAAGTTTTTATTTTAGAAGATTGATATAGATAAATTAATGATAATATGAATTTTTTATAAGTATTATTATTTTCTTTGTATATCATATTGATAAAACTAGAAAAGGAGTATGTTGCTACTTCTAAAGTATTGGTATTTATTCCAATTGGTACTTTTTCAAGAGATGGTGTAATCATACTTTCAATATGTTCCATCGTTACTTTTTCTGGTAAAACTGGAATCTTTTTTGTTTTCGTTCCTTCTAATTTAGCACAATAATTTCTAATATACATTAGTTCATTATCTTCTTTTGTTATATGTGCAGTTTGGAATTCATATACTTGTCCTAAGTTAATTAATCCACGACCAGGATATTTTGACGGACATAATCCTTCAGTAGGTCCAACAATTGATGAATAATCCATTTCATCTTTTTGCTGAAGAGCAATTTGCGTTTTGCAGTTTTGACTAATCCTAAAGCCAAAGCCCATACTAGATGATGCTGTTAAGATGAAGAATAATCCATATTTTGAGCCTTCTCTTGATAGAATTTGAAGAGAATCTTCTTCTGTTTCATAACTTTCTCTAAACATTTCATAATTATGAATAATCGTATATAATCTTGGCATTTTTTTAGTCATTTTTTTATTGTATAAATCTATTTCTCCCCCCAAATCCATTAGTTCTTTTTTTCTTCTATCTAATTCTTTCGTTAGTAATTTGAAAAGATTTCTTACTTTTTCTTTTTCATCTCTTAAAACTACATCTCCTACTTGAGGAGCATTTTTATATGCACTTAGTGTTTCAGCATCAAAATCTAAAATATATAATCCTATTTCGTCTGATGTATATTTTTTTATTATTGAGAATATTAGCGTCTGTAAAAACATTCCTACCCCACTACCAGGCATTCCACATACTGAAATATTTCCACTATTTGTAAGGGATAAATAGTATGGCATTTTTCTCTGATTTTTTGGATCATCGTATTCTCCAATTAATGAAGATAATTCATCCTCAATCTTAATTTCTTTATATTTATCTTCTATATCTTCAAGATAAATATTTTCTGGTATTGGAGGTTGCCATAGAGGACGTACTTTTATTGACTCACTATTTGCTAATTTCGTTATGTAATCTACTATTGCATCTAACTGTTTTATATCTTCTTGAAAAATATTTTTTTTATAATCTAATTTTCCTTCTTTTAAAACTTGACCAATTCTATCAATTATTTTAATTGTATTATCTTTTTCTTTTACTACTTTTTCTTCTGGAATATAAGGTGCTCCTGCCCAAGCTGATTGTCCTAACTCAAATGATTCGTTATATCCTACTTGTAGATAAAATCTTCCTGTTTCTTTAATTTCAGCAGCTTCTTCTCTTTTTAACATATCCATACTATCGGATTTGTCTTGAACTTTCAAGCAAACTTTTAATCTTGCATTACTCCAGATTTGATCATCTACTACACCACTTGGTTTTTGAGTAGCAAGAATTAAATGAACTCCTAAACTACGTCCTATACGAGCAGTTGATATTAACTCTTGCATAAATTCTGGTTGTTGGCTTTTTAATTCAGCAAATTCATCTGAAATAATAAATAAATGTTGAAGAGGTTCTTTTACTCTTTTATCTCGATATAATTTTTGATAGGAATAAATATCCATATTACTCATTCCTAGTTTTTCTCTAGTTTTGTTAAAGATACTTTGACGTCTTTTTAATTCACTTTGTATGGACATTAAAGCTCTATTTACTGCAGAACCATCTAAGTTTGTTATAATACCAGCTACATGAGGGAGTTTTTCTAGGGCTTTGGCCATTCCTCCACCTTTGTAGTCTATTAATATAAAAGCAATTTCATCAGGATGATAATTTACTGCTAGAGAAAGAATGTATGAAATTATGAATTCACTTTTACCAGAACCAGTTGATCCAGCAATAAGTCCATGTGGTCCTTGAAATTTTTCGTGTAAATCTACATAAAATAAATTTCCATTTCCATTTACTCCTACTGGAGCTTTTAGGGAACGTGTAGGGTCATTTTCTATCCAGCGAGTATAAGAATTTAAATGTTCTACTTTTCCTACATTATACATTTCAAGAAAGGTTAAGAGTGTTGGTAAATGATAAGTCTCTCCTGCTAGATCTAGGTCTAATTTTATATTTGATAGTTTTGTACTAAATGATGTTAAGTCTTCTTTTACTAGTATATCTGGCTGAAAAGATATATGGGAACCTGTTATATCATATTTATTATATATTTTCGCGTCTTCGGCTAATTCTATTACTGTACTACATTCTTTTGGAATGAATCGTAATTCATCAAAGAATGTTATTAGACTCATATTAATATTATGTTTTATTGAAGTTAATCTTTTTAGTAAGTCTGAACGCAAAGATAGTTCTTTACTTAAGGCAAAAATAATATAATATGGTACTTCTTCTTTTACAGAATCTTCTCCTTCTTCTTTTCTTTTATTTATTTCTTTTTCTAAATAAGTAGATACTTCTTTTACTTCATTTTCATTGGTTGCAATATACCTTTTTGTTCTATCATTACTCCAAGTATGGGGGAGCCATTTTACAAATTCAAAGTCTTCTTCTTCATCTGGGTTATAGATAAATACAAATTTTACTTCATCGTATCCATAATATGTTGCCATTTGTAGGATTAGTCCTTTGGCAAAAGCTATACATTTTTTTCTATTACCAATTACTCCACTCATATAAGCATCTTGAAAAGAAATAATGATTGGTACATTTTCTATTAATTTTGGTGATTCTGCTAACATTCTCATTTGTTCTTCTAAGTTATCTTTGTTTAATTCAAATTCTTTTTTTTGGTAATTAATATTAGCATTTAACTTTGTATTTCCAATTCCTACTCTTAGTTTTAAAAAATCATTTTGATCAATACTACGATTCCATAATGTTTGATCTATATTATTAACAATATTTTTACATTGATTGATTGTTAAATAGTTTTCTTCTAATATTTCTTTTTGTCTTTTTATTTCTTCTTCTATTTTTTCTTCTACTTCTTCTAAATATTCGCTAAATTTTTCTTGACGTTCTTTTTCTTTCTTTTTTAGGATTTTTTGCTGATACTTTCTTGTAGCAGTTGGAAAGCCTAAAGATCCTGCTAACATTCCTAGGGATGTAATTGCTGCTGGGATTTGAAAGGTTGCTAGAGATGTTACTGCAGAAACCATAGAACCCATTCCCATGGTAAGAGATGGTCCAAATGTAAGAATAGCTGGAGTATCATCTTGATTTTGTCCTCTTGGTACGGATGCTAGATTAAAAGTAGGAGGAGATATATCTCTTTTGAATCTTGGGGTCCTTATAAAATAATCTTCTTCTATTTCTTCCTCATCGTAGTAATCATCTGTTATTTTTTCTTTTGGCATAGCAAAGTCTAAAAAATCTACTGAGTTAATTTGTACAGCTTTGTCAGGGTTATTATAAGCAATAAAATCTGTTCCAATAATAATTTTAAAACCCATTATATAAATAACATCGCCTAGTTCTAATTCTGCATTAGAAATTCTTTCTCGATTTACAAATGTTCCATTACTACTTCCTAAATCTTCTAAGTAGAATTCTTTTTTTGCATCATTGTATACTAACTTTGCATGTCTAGATGAGACAAAGTGATTTTGAAAAACAATATCACAATTTTGGTTTCTTCCAATTATTAGTTCGGTATTTCTTCTTAAACTTAATTTTTGATATTCTTGTCTATCATCAGTAATTGGTTCGGTAAAAATTACATATTCTTCACCAGTATCTTCTTTTTTTATGTGATATGTTTCTAGTGGCTTTAAAGGAATAGATCTTACTATTTCGTTTTGAGACAAGATGCTTACTTTTCTATTTGATTTTAAAATCCATTCTTCTCCTAAACCCTCCATACTGATTAAATTATTTAACCAGTATTGTCCTTCTTTTTTAGTAGGTAGAGTAATTGATGTGCATTTTTCTTTTGTTATTAGTGTTACAAGCATTTTAATCTCCTTTCTTTTATGAATAAAGGTTAAAAACCATTACTGTAATATTATCTGTTCCACCATTTTCGTTAGCAAGTTTTACTAAAGTCTCACAACATTTTTTGGGACTATTTTCTTCTTTCAGAATTCTTTCTATTTCTTCATCTGAAATTCTATCTGTTATTCCATCACTACAAAGTATTATTTTTTCTATATCATCATAAAAAACTATTTTTTGGGACGGATGTATTATTAGTTCGTCTTTTCGGATTCCTAAGTGTTTTGTAAGACGGGGTTTATGTTTTTTTGCCATATCAGTCAAAATAGTTTCAGTATGATCTTTTGATATTTGTTTTAATCTATTATCTTTCAGATAGTAAATTCTACTATCTCCTAAATTCGCTATAGAGATATAATCATCTAAAAACTGAATGGCTGCTAGGGTACTTCCCATTCTTTTACCATCTTGCATTTCTACACATATTTTGTCATTTGCTAAGACAGAGTATTCTTCCCAATTTATTATTTTTTCTTCTTCTCTTAATTTTTTTAATTCTTTTGCTGCTAAATAGGAAGCTCTCTCTCCTTTTGCTTCTCCACCCATTCCATCAAATATCGCAAAAACTTTATTATCGCCTTTAATAAAATTATCTTCTATTGAATTTTCTGTTCCAAAATTTTTTTCATCCATTATTATTCCAGAAAAGTAAAAGTTATCTTCATTATTTTTTCTTACTCTTCCAATTGAAGAATAACAAGCTCCTTCTATTTTATCTTTCATTTTTCTTTCCTTTCTGTTATTGTTCTTCTATCCTACACGTGGTTTTAAATTTTCCACTACAAGATTTTTCTTCTACTACAAAAACTTCTTCGCAAGCATCTTCATCTCTTAATTCATAATAATTTTTTATATCTTCTAAAAGAGTATTATCTTTTATTATTCTTATTCGATAAGTGTCTAAATATACTTTAGTATTTATATCAAAACTTAATTCAATATGGTTATTATCAAGTACTTTTTCTTGACAGGTATTTGCATTTACTAATTTGTCATTACAAAAATAATTTTTATATTCATCAGCTAGTGTTTCATATTCTTCTTTTTCTAAGTCTTCAAAAGGAGGATAATCTCCAATAAATTCTATTCTTTTTAGTTTTTCATTTGCCTCATCAAATAAAAAACTATATATAAAAGTTTGTCCAACTTCTGTAGAAGTATCTTTTACTGTACATATTAGTTTTTTAGAAGTATTTGATGGAATAATATTAGTATTTTTAGAATCTTTTTTTAATATAAAAAATACACTTATTAAAATAATAATCATTATAATTAAAGGTATAATTAAAATGTACTTTTGTTTTTCTTTTTTATCATTTTCTTTATTAGAGATAATTAAAGTAATTTTTCTATTATCATTTAGCCCATATTCTTTTAAAACTTTTGGTGAAATAATTATTTCATCTTTTTCTTTTGTACTTGGAATATCTACTATTATTTCTTTATTATCTACTCTTATTTTCTTTTTGCAACCTTGTTTTTTTTCTTTTTCTGTTAGTTCTATTACTCGAATAATATTTATATCTTTTTTATTTACTAATTCTTTTTCATTCTCTTCTTGTATATTTGTTTTAAAAAGTATCTTATCTTCTACATCTTCTAATTTTTCTAAATCTTCATATAATTCTTTAGCACTTTGATATCTTTCTTCTTTTTTATAAGAGAGACATTTTAGAATGATTTTTGATAGTTCTTCTGGTGCATTTATAGGATTGGGAAGTTTTTCTCCGGTTATTCTCTTTTTTAGGGCAAGTTCTCTTTCTTCTTGAGTATAATAATTCTTATTATGATCTAGAAATGGTGGTTTTTTATTATTTAAAATTCTATATAAAACCATACCTAAGGAGTAAATATCAATTGATTTATTGGTCTCCTCTCCTTTATATAATTCTGGAGCCATATAGTTTTCTGTTCCTCTTCTTGTCATATTTGATAAGGTTTTATCGATGTTTTTTGCTTCTCCAAAGTCTCCTAATTTGTAATTATTAAATTCATCATAAAATATATTTTCTATTTTTACATCTCGATGAATAACTTTATTTTCTTCACAAATAATTAATGCTTTTGTTATATCTTTAAATACTTTTAGGGATTCTTTCAAAGTAATTTTATTTGATTCTAATCTTTTTTCTAGAGGAGTTAATAATTCCATTACAATGTTAATTATAAATTTTCTTTTTATTTCACTTTTAGGTGTTTCAATTACTTGAAATTCTGAGTCTTCTATTTTAACAATGTTATTGGATTTTTTTAAAATCTCCATAATTTTTATTTCTTTATTTATTTGTTCAGCAACTTTCTCTAGTTCTAATGTAATTTCTTTATTGGTTAGACCTTCTTGTTTTAGACTTTCTATGATGTTTTGATTATTTGGGATTTCTATTTGTTTTACTGCAACTAAATGATTAGGATTATCAATTTCTTTAGCTTTATAGACTTTTCCAAATGTACCTTGTCCTATTAATTCTATTTCTTCATACTTATTATTTATAAACTGTTTTTTCATATTATTTGTCCACATCTTTTACTTTACAACTAGCTTTAAAGTTTTCTGTTGGGCAGTATTCAGCTTGAGTATCAGTATATGGAATAAAAGGATAATATCCCTCCTCACAAGAAGATTCTATATTGAATGTATCCATTAAGTTTTCTAATAATGTTTTTTTAGTATCGTTTCTTAGATTAGAGTATTCTAAAAATTCATCTACTGCCATGTCTTGAGAAGATGTCATAATTCCATTTTCTACTTTGCACGTCTCACAAGAAGCATAATAAGTATTTTTTATTTCTTCATCACTTCCTCCTGGCATTACAGAATAAGTATTTCCATTATATACTCTTCTTTCTTCTTCACTTCCTTGGTTATATTTATATTTTTCAGTTAATTTTAAGGATTCTATTTTATCTTTTTTCTCATTAAATAAAAATTCATAATGAAATTCTTGACTAGGTACCCATACACTTTCATAGTTTTCATTAAAGTAATAATCACATGTTACAATTTGTTTTTTATTTGTCTTAGTACTTTCTTTTTTATTTTCACCTGAGGTAGATTGACTAGCTGGATTTAATATTAATGAAATAATGATGATTGAGGCAATTGCTCCTACTCCTCCTATTAAGAATTTTTTTGAGATAGGATTTTTTTTAGGAGAGTGATATTTCATACCTTTTTTTCTAGGTTTCATTCCAAAATTATCTTCCACTTTTTCTTCTCCTTTTAGTGGAAGTGGAGATGCAGTAATTAAAGCTAAAATAATAATTAATTTTTTCTTTTTCCCATCTTCATCTTCTACTTCAACGGCAATTCTTGTTTTATCTTCACTATTCTTTGGAATTTCTACCTCAATAAACTCTCCATCTATAAATACTTTCTTCTTACATCCATTTTCTAATTCTTCTTTCGTTACTTCTACTATTTTTTCCATAAATACTCCTTTAACTTATTTTTTTCTCAATAACATCTCTTAATATTATTCCAACTATTAAGAAAATGACTAATCCAATTACTTTAAACAAGAAAAATCCTACAAGTGATAATAAAACTACTAGTATATATAATCCTATATTTATTATTAGTCTATTCAAACTATTTTCTTGGATTAGAACTTTAAAGTATAAATCATTATCTTCATCTTTTTCTAAATATAAATAATTTTTTTTATCAGATTTCGGTACTTTAAGTGGAATTTCTTTTTTCTGATACTTTATAATTTTATAGGTTTCATTCTTTTTAAAAGAAACTTTTGTTTGATAATATTTATTATTTAATTTATTCGCTTCTTGTTTATCATTTATTTTTACTAATAATACTTTTTTAATATCATTTTTATATTTTAAATCAAATATAGAATAATTATCTAAGTCTTCTTCTATTGGTACAATTATTTTTTTATTATTTTCAATTACTAATATTTTTTGAGTATCTTTTAATGATTCATTTTTCCCGACAAATAAAATATAATCATAGTCTATTTTATTTTTATTAAATTCTATATTATTATCTTTTTCTTCTTTTATTGTTACTTCTACAATTAAATCTCCTTTTTTACCATTTTCTGTATTTTTGTTTCCTAGTCCTTTCAGTATAATTTTCTTTTTATCTTTTGTATTTTTTGGTATTTCAAGAGATAATTTTTCTTCTGTACCAATATCTATTAATACTTCATTATCTTCTTCTAACTCTTTTCTTGTTATTTCTATTTTTTTTATAATATCGTAGTTTGAAGTTTTTTCTTCTTTTTCTATTCTCTCTTCTTTTTCTTCTTCTTGATAATTTGAAAAGATTCCAATTGTCTTATCTAGATAGTCTTCTTCGGACTGCTTGGGAGTGCCTTTTTCTTCCTCTTCTATATTGTTTTTTGTAGATGTTTCAAATATTCCTACTGTCTTATCATAGATATCTTTCTCTTCAGTCTTTTCTTCTTTTTTATTATGAAAATAATTATTAGCTTCCAAAATTCCTACTGTTTTATCATAAATATCTTCTTCTTCATCTTGATGGTCATAAATATTAATTGTTTTATCGTAGATGTCTTCCTTTATTTCTTTTTCTTCTTCACTATTTGTGTAAAAATTCTTTCTTTTCATCTTATACTCCTTTTTTTCTTCTTTAGAAGTTTTTCTATCTACAATATATGATTGCTAAAGATATTATAACACGTATAATGTTAAGCATAAAGATTTTAGTTTTTAATCTTTATATTTTTTGTTATTATAACATACATCGGTAAAGACGGATTATAACAGGAACCAAAGAGTTCGATTTTATGAATGT
>Ga0247611_10000958_pt1 | contig 54603 bp, 39 predicted proteins | sample 177DNAGHGhighgp2_FD_192422 | JGI IMG/M metagenome (GOLD analysis project Ga0247611, IMG submission 192422) | Sheep rumen microbial communities from Palmerston North, Manawatu-Wanganui, New Zealand - 1770 DNA GHGhigh gp2 | ecosystem: Host-associated > Mammals > Digestive system > Stomach > Rumen... | reverse complement strand
TCATCCCGCAGGTCATCGAGGAGCTCAAGAAACTCGGCCGTCCGGATATCATGGTCACCGCCGGTGGTGTCATCCCCGCGCAGGACTACGACTTCCTCTACAAAGCCGGCGTCGCCGCCATCTTCGGCCCCGGAACTCCGGTAGCTTATAGCGCGAAAGTCGTTATGCAACTCTTGATGCAAGAGTAAGGCTCCGCTACACGACGTAGCCTAATTGTCAGCCCCTCCGTCACGGCCTGAGGGCTGAGAGCGAAAGGTAGAGGCACCATCGAGGTGTCTCTATCTTTTTTGCGGTTTAGCACCCCGAAGTTCCCCTTCGGACGTCATTTTTCGTTTTTTTTTTATTTTTTTGCCCTAATTATTTGCACAATTGATTATTTTGTTGTACCTTTGCAGCGATTTTCGTGTTCAATATAAAAAACATAAGCAATCAATATGTGTTCAATGCAGAAGACACAAAACATAAAATTATGCTCAATACATAAAGCAAATTAAGCTATGAAAAATCTGATTGACAAGCATGTGCGTTACTACAAACAAACGCCTATGACGATCATTCGTCAGTGTGGATCGGAGATTAACTGGGATGTGCCTCTGTTGGCGATACGCGGCCCAAAGGGTGTCGGTAAAAGCACGATTATGCGCCAGTATATCCGGCAGCACTACTCCGTGTCGGACAGGTCGGTGCTTTATTGCTCGTGTGATGGCGCGTATTTTGCTTCGCACACCTTGCTTGATCTGGCGGATCAGTTCTACAAAACCGGCGGTAAACATCTGTTCTTGGACGAGATCCACAAATATCCCAATTGGAGCCGTGAGATCAAAGAGATGACCGACCTGTATTCGGACATGCGAATCGTCATTAGCGGTAGTTCGTTGTTGAGTATGCAGCAAGGAGATGCCGATTTGAGCAGAAGGAGTATCAACCACGACATTCATGGACTTAGTTTCCGGGAGTTCTTGCGTTTCTATAAAAACATAGACCTGCCCAGATATACGTTGGAGCAGATTCTTGAGAACCCCTGGCCATTGGTCGAAGAGGTGACTGATAAATGTCGGCCGCTCCAGTATTTCTCAGAGTATTTACGGTACGGCTATTATCCGTATTTCCTGCAATTGAAAAACATCGTGGATTATTACTCGGCAATTGAGAACACGGTTAGTTATATTATCGACGATGAACTGCCGCGTATCTGCAAAGTTGCCGTTGAGAACACGCGGAAAATCAAGGCACTGGTGAATATCTTAGCTAATTCGGTGCCGTACGATATCGATATCAAACGTTTGTCCGTACAAAGCGGATTGCAACGGGCAACCATCTTGGAGTACCTCACTTATCTGGACAAAGCTAAGATTCTTCGGCTTATCTATTCCGATTATGCGAACGCCAAGAAAATGCAGAAACCGGATAAGGTGCTCATGGATAACAGTAACATGTTGTATGCCTTAGCCGCGCAAGAACCCAATATAGGTACTGTCCGTGAGTGTTTTGCAGCCAACCAATTGGCTTTCGCTCATTTGGTAGAGTACGGAAAAAATCACGGTGACTTAAAGATTGACGGCAAGTACACCTTCGAAGTGGGCGGCGCCGATAAAGACTACGAACAAATCGCTGACCTTCCCAATTCATACATCCTGGCTGACGATATGGAGTTTCCGTATGGTCACAAACTTCCGTTGTGGATTATAGGTTTCTTATATTGAAATTAGCATATGAAAGTTCTATTAATTAATGGTTCGCCGCGGAAGAGCGGGAACACGTATCTGGCGCTGAAAGAAGCGGCGCAGGAATTGGAGAAAAACGGCATCGAGACCGAGATTGTGGGTGTCGGGACGAAGCCTGTACGCGGCTGTATTGCTTGCTCGACGTGCAAGACAAAGGGTAATGGGCGCTGCGTGTTCGACGATGACATCTGCAACGAGGTAAGCGCTACGATGGCTCAATGCGACGGACTGATCGTGGGTTCGCCGGTTTATTATGGGCAACCGAACGGAACGGTGATTGCGTTAGTACAGCGAATGCTGTATTCGAACGGAGCGGCCTTTAACGGTAAGCCTGCAGCAGGTGTGGCGGTATGTAGAAGGGGCGGAGCAACAGCAGCGCTCCAGACGCTTAATATGCCGTTTCAGTTGCTGAACATGCCGATTGTGACGAGCCAGTACTGGAATATTGTCTATGGACGGTTGGAAGGCGAAGCGGCGCTCGATGCCGAGGGCATGCAGACCATGCGGTCGCTAGCAAAGAATATGGCGTATTTGTTGAAAGCAACGGAAGGCAAGGCAAAGCCCGAATACGAGGCGCGGCAGGCCATGCATTTTATCCGATAAAGGGCGAATGGTTAATGGTTAATGAATAATGGTTAAAGGTTATGAAAAAAGTATATTTATTTCTTGCGACGGTGCTGAGTGTTACTGCTACAATGGCTCAGGAAAAGAGTGATCCGATCGCCACCGGTTTAGGCGGTGTGGCAACGGTAGTAGGTGAAACGCAAACGGCGACGGACAGTTTGGTGAGCGTTCCGATAGAGAATGTACAAGGTACCAAGGAGGTGCCGTTATGGAAACAGAAATTGTACTACGGGTATAATTTCGACATCTATTTTCACCACAACACCAAGCCGAACACGAAGGAGAACGGTTGGTCCATCGCCGTTGAGCCGGAATTGGGTTGGAAGTTAAAAGAGCGTATCTATTTAGGTATGCGTGTGGCCGGTGCGTATCAAGACTCCTACACAACCTATTCGTATGAAGGTTTGGATGGAAAGACCTATTCGCAGGACCTGCGTGTGGTGAACGGATCGTGGTCGGTGACACCGTACGTACGCTACCGGTTGAAGACGCTGTTTAACGACAAAGTAGGTATTTGGCTGGAGGCGCACCTCTATACAGGTATGGAGTATCCCCGTGTAAAGAAAGGTGTTGTCCAAGGCACCGATTATGACGGTCTGCGTCATAGCGTGACCTACGGCGCCCAGTTATCGCCGGTGATCACCTACCAGTTCAGTAAGAAACGCAGTTTCCAGATCTTCTTCTCGATTATGAGTGTGGGTTACAGCGGCCAGGCAAAGTTCTATCAAGACCCGACAACCGGAGCACGGCATACCGAGTACACGAACGACGTGATTGTGTTCTCGGGTAAACTGAAGAATTTGTTGGCCAACCAGTTCACGCCCGGTTTGTACGGCCTGAAATTCGGTGTACAGAAGAGTTTCTAAATTATTATGGAAGATCCCGCTTCGATTGGTTGAGATCATCGCGGGACTGGTGTTACTACTGTTGATTGCAGTAGTATGCGTGATCTATGTGCCTTCGATCCGTAAAGCTGCACTGAACAAAGGTATCGCCATCGCCAATGAGCAGACGGATTATGATATCGACTTAGGCGGTATCTATCTCTCGCCGTTTCATCATTCGCCGATGGTGCTTTATCGTGCTTACAAAGGACAGGAAGACCTGCCGCTGGAGGTACAGATAGACAGTTTGTTTGTCGGCCATCGGGGACAGGACACCTTAGTTTATGTACACGCGTTGCGCCTGAAGGCGGTGGCGAGGACAAGTCAGATTTCAGATTTCAAATCTCAAATTTTAAACACCCCCATCGTTGTAGAGCAGTTGTATCTGGAGAATACGGTTTTTCATTCGGATAGTCTGATAGCGTCGGTAGGTATTGATGCGAAGATAGGATTGTTAGATGTACGTAGTCCGCAACTGAATATAGCGCAAGGTAAATACCCCTTACACGGTCTTCGTCTGCACGGCGCCGAGGTAGCAATCGACTTACGTGAGACGCCTCCGGACACGACGGTGAAGGATAGCACGTCAGCACCTATGCCGATGGCGTTTGAGGTGCCGGACGGAGATATTCGGAATCTACGATTCCGGTTAACTCCGTTAGGTATCGACATAAGCACCCGTTCGTTGGTAACCAATGTGTTAGCGGACGTAGGAGCGAACCTGTATGATGCCCGAAATATCGATATCGGAGGGTTACGTTTCGGTATGGGTGACCTGTCTATTCCTGCAGACACAATCTACGGCAATGCGTCCGTCAATTTGGCCAATAACCTGATTACGAGCAAGGGATTGCATGTTCGTTCCGACGAGATAGGTGCGAAAGCAGACCTGTCTGCGACGCAGATGAACCTTGAAACGATGCGCGTAGAGGTGACCGGCGATGCGGAGTTCCAAGGCAGCAAGGCCAAGTTGCGTGCCATGTACGACATCGACGATGAGAAGTATGACGCGAAGGTGCATATCGACCGTGTGGACTTGAGTCCTTTCTTACAGGACTCTACCCCATTATCCCTTGCCGGAGATATCGAAGCAACGGGTAAAGGTATTGACCCGAAGCGAGCGATGCGTTCGCATATCAAGCTTAATCTGGACGAAGCGATCTACGGTAACTACGTCGTCTCCCATACCTCACTGGATGCAGCAACCGACAGTGCGCTATCCGTAGCACTTTCGATGCCCGGGTTGCAGGTAGATATCGCCTCTCCAATGCCGCTTTTTGATTTGATTGACCGGATATCGCCGTTAGTAAACACGGTGAGCGATTCGGCCGTGCTCCATGCACTCACTTCGTTGGAAGACTTGACGGTCTTAGACACTATACGACACAAGATACCGGCTATCGATGCCGCTATCACGCTGAGCAAAGGCAGTCCGGTACAAGCATTCATCGACAGTACGGGTTTGGATATCGAACAGGTGTTACTGGCACTCCGCTCCGATTCGCTTCGCACGGATCTGGCGCTGGATGTAGCAACCAATGAGACGCAACAGACACTCCGTTTGCCGGCAGCCAAGGCTTCGTTGAAAGTGGGCATGGAAGAAGGAACAACGAATGTAGCGTTAGGGGCGGACACGCGTCTCACAGACGGTTTGATGAGTGCCTATGACCTTTGTTCCGATATAGGTTTCCGCATGGATGTGGCACGTACCGGAAAAGCGTTGTACGGGGACGGACGAATCACCTTAGACAGCCTTGCTTATCAGAATACGGAACTGGGTAACCATGCCGTTGACCTTCGTATTTCGCCTTCGCAGGAACACACGAACGCGATACGTGCCGATGTACAGTTGGATGATATCCCGTTGGAACTGGTGAACAGTTTTGTGACGCTGACGGATATTGATCTGGCAGGAGCGATACGAGCGTCGGCTTCCGTGGACGGTTTACCGGCTAAGACAGATATATCCGCGGAGGTACAACCGATCGGTGTTCGGGCGAAATACGTTCCTTATGAGATCGGTATCCGTTTGGGAGAGACACCTATTATCATGCAGCATAATCATTTGTACCTCAACGGATTACCTATCTACATGGTTGACAGTACGTTCTTGGCATTATACGGCGGTTTGGACCTGGAAGAGATGCGTCTGGACATCACGCTGGAGGCGGACAGTTTTGCACCGGTTAAGTTGACGAAAGGCGGTCCGTTCCCGGTTTATGGTGAGTTAGCGACCGATCTGCACGGTCGTGTAACGGGTCCGCTGGACAGCATCGTGGCGGATGTGGATCTGACCTTGCTTCCTGTGACCGATATCACCTACCCTATTGATAAGAAGAACTTAGCACAAGTCAAACCGCACGGCACCGTTTCCGTGCATTGTCCGGTAGCCGCTATCGATTCGTTACGTCTTGGAGGTCGCATCAACGTGGATGACGGATTTATTCGTTATTCGCCTAAACTCTACCCCGTTATGCCGTTCCATGTCGATTCGGGCAGTCATGTTGCTTTCAACGGTCCGATCGGTCAGACGCGGTTAAACGTGTCCGCTTCGCAGCAGGTGAAAGCCGACGTTGAATCGGACGATCAGGATACGCGTCGGGTTGATTTCACAACCGGCGTACGGGTAAACGGCGTCTTGGATTCAATCGGTTTGAAGAGTATCGGTTTCTTCCTGGAAGCCCCTGAGGACGAGGCTATTACACGGGAGTTAGAGTCGGTAGATGAAGAGACACGCGAAGGTCTGGCAGCTACGCTGCTGGCGACGGGTATGTATGTAGGCGAGAGTAACGATGCGATAGAGCGCGACGGTTATGCCCTATCGTCCATCTTGAACAGTCGTATCAATGCAGCGATGGCGAACTCAAAGATCGGTAAGTTCATGGACGTAGATATCAGTAGTGCCCAAACAACCCACGCGGCAGGAAAGACGAACGATATGAATATATCGATCAGCAAGTCGTTTTTCAAAGACAAACTGCGTATCACAATAGGTTCGACGCTGACGGACAACCCGGAGATCAATAAGACAAGTGGTTTATTCACGAATTTCGCCGCAGATTACAAGCTAACCAAAGAAGGCAATGTACTGCTGCATCTATACTCACAGCGAGACTATAACAATGTGCTGGAGGGTGAGTTGTACAAGTCCGGTCTGGCGATACGTGCCAACAAAGACTGGCGTCGTCAAGAACTGTTTAAGGGCGATTCGATCAAGCGCACCTACGGTTTGCAAGCAGACGCAGGTGTGGCATACCGGTCGAACAACAGTATCGGTCCTGACTTGACGCTCAAGTCCACAATCAGGAATGTGTTCGGTAAAGGGGAGACGTTTACCCTAAAGGGTAATGGAGCTTATTTCTGGGCATTACGCGGTAGGCATCACGGTGATCCGAAGAAGACGGACACGTATAAGTTAGGCGCAAATGCGTCGTTGATTTTCCCGTACCTGCATTGGGCAGGAGACCATAATCCCGATGGTGACACACGCTATATGTTGGGTTACCAATACGAGAATATCGCAGGCGGATACGGTGTGAACAAAGTGTCCGGTTCATTCTCCTATTTCATTCGTTCCGCTCATAATCCGTATATCACCCATGCCTTCACACCTTTCTCGCTTTCTGTGGTACTGATGAAAGCGGAATCGGAAGACCTGTTGGACAAAGCGGCTGAGTATCCACAGTTGATCAAAGTGATTGCCGGAGATGAATTCATCCCTTCTATTGCGTATAACTTCATCTATGATAACTACCGCTCCAAACGTGCTGTAAACACGATGCTGGACCTTGGCGTCAAAGAGTCCGGCAACCTGATCAACGCCCTTTATTGCGCATTCGGCTACAAGTGGGAAGAAGAGGAAAAACCGCTGGGTAAGATCACGTTTAACCAGTTTGTCAAACTATCTGCCGAGTTACGCAATAAATTCAATTTCACCGACCAGGTTTGTATCGCTACGCGTCTGTATGCAGGAACGAATATTCCTTTAGGAAATTCGAATTTCTCGCCCCTTTCGGAGGCCTTCTATACCGGTGGTCCGAATAGTTTGCGTGCCGCGTCTCCTTATGCCTACGGACCGGGTAATTTCTATTCGGCTAAGTATAACCAGAACTTCTTCCATTCGGGCGATGTGAAGTTAGAAGCGAATTTCGAGTTGCGTTTCCCGATTGTATGGAAACTATACGGAGCGGCGTTCTTAGATGCCGGAAACGTATGGAACTGGTATTCGACAGTGGACCTGTTCAAAGCGGCAGGGTTCGAAGATTATCTGACGCGTTTGGAGATTTCGGAGACTTTGTACGACGGTATTCTGAATAATCCGGAATGGGCAAAACAGATTGCTTTGGGAACCGGAGCGGGTTTGCGACTGGATATAGACGGTTTGGTTGTTCGCTTGGATGTAGGTGTAGGTATCCATGCGCCGTATCAGACATTCCGTTACGACAAGAAGGGCAATGCCGACCTGACGCAACCGATCCACAGTTATTACAACATACCGTCGGTACTTGACGGACTTCGTATCAATTTCGGTATCGGTTATCCGTTCTAATGAGGGCTGAATGGACACATTTTTGTCTTCTAATGTTTACATAAATAAAAAAAAGTAATTTTTTTTGCAGAATTATTTGCGTAATTGAAAAAAAAGCAGTAATTTTGCACGCTTTTTGTCGAGAGCTTTACGCTCGAGAAAAATCGCACTTAAGATTTTTTGCGGATCAGGCTCGAATAAGTGTCTTTTCGAATAAAGACCGCCGCACCGCCCTAACATTAATTACAACAGTACACATGTACGCAATTGTAGAGATGAAAGGCCAGCAGTTCAGAGTAGAAGCTGGCAAAAAATTGTTCATCAATCGTATGAACGAGCTCGAGAAAGGCGCAACCGTTGAGTTTGAGAACGTGTTATTGCTGGACAACGAGGGTAAAGTAAAAGTTGGTGCTCCTTACGTAAAGGGTGCAAAAGTTGTTTGCGAAGTACTCGACAACGAGTGCCGTGGTGAGAAGGTTCTTGTATTCCACAAGAAACGTCGCAAAGGTTATCGCAAGCTGAACGGTCACCGTCAGGACTTGACCAACGTAATTGTTAAAGAAATTGTTATTGCTTAAAAGAAAGGACAACCAGTATGGCTCACAAGAAAGGTGTCGGTAGTTCCAAGAACGGCCGTGAATCAGAAAGCAAACGTCTTGGCGTGAAGATCTTCGGTGGTCAATTCGCAAAGGCAGGTAACATTATCGTACGTCAACGTGGCACGGTACATAACCCAGGTGAAAACATGGGTATGGGTAGCGACCACACATTGTTCGCTCTTTGCGATGGTATCGTAACCTTCCGCAAGAAACGCGACAACAAGTCGTACGTCTCTATTGCGCCGGTAGCTGAAGCTTAATCGGCGAGAGAGAACCTCAATCTCCTACCGAGGGCTTCGGCTTAAGGTGGGAGATTTTGTTTTGTACTAACAAAACTAGGAACCTAGGAGACTAGGAACTTAGGTAAACCTATAAAGACAATGTTAACATTAAAACAAATTTATGATGATAAGGCTCGTGTGATAGCGGGTCTGGAGAAGAAACATTTTGCGGGAGCAGCCGAGGCTATCGAAGAGGTACTGCGTCTGGATGGCGAGCGCAAGAGTGCGCAGCAAGCCAAAGATGCAGCCGCAGCACAGATGAATCAGATCAGCAAGTCCATCGGTATGCTCATGGCAAATGGCGAAAGGGAAAAGGCGAATGAAGCCAAGGCACAGACGGGTGCATTGAAGGCACAGATCGCTGAGTTTGACGCGAAGATGAGTGAGGCTGAGGAGGCACAGACGAAGTTGCTGCTTACGATCCCGAACGTACCCTACGACATTGTGCCGGAAGGCAGTTGTGCAGAGGATAACTTAGTAGTTAAGAGCAACGTACCTCACCATGGCGGTGACACCGTTGGTACATGGGTCGGCGAAGTGAATAACGATGAGGCAAAGTTACCGCACTGGGAGTTGGCCAAGAAATACAACCTGATTGATTTTGACCTGGGTGTAAAGATCTCAGGTGCAGGATTCCCTGTATATATCGGTCAAGGTGCCCGTCTGCAACGTGCGCTGATTAATTTCTTCCTGGCAGAAGCGAACAAAGCCGGTTACACGGAGATTATGCCGCCGACTGTAGTGAACGCTGCGTCGGGTTACGGAACGGGTCAGTTACCGGACAAGGAAGGTCAGATGTATCACTGCGAAGTAGATGACCTGTATCTTATTCCGACGGCAGAGGTGCCTGTAACGAACCTGTATCGCGATGTGATCATCGACGAGGATAAGTTGCCTATTAAGAACTGCGCTTATACGGAGTGTTTCCGTCGTGAGGCAGGGTCGTACGGTAAGGATGTACGCGGTCTGAACCGTTTGCACGAGTTCTCGAAGATCGAGATCGTACGTATCGACACGCCGGAACATTCGGACGCCAGTCACAAAGAGATGTTGGAACACGTAGAGGGACTGTTGCAGAAGTTGGAACTGCCCTACCGTATCCTGCGTCTGAGCGGCGGTGATATGAGTTTCACGGCTGCGTTGTGCTATGACTTTGAGGTCTATAGCGAGGCACAACACCGTTGGTTGGAGGTATCGAGTACAAGTAATTTCGACACCTATCAGGCAAATCGTCTGAAATGTCGTTACCGTCGTACGGAGGACAAGAAAGTGCAGTTATGCCACACGCTGAACGGATCCGCTTTAGCTCTGCCGCGTATCGTGGCTGCGCTGTTGGAGAACAACCAGTGTGAAGAAGGTATTCGTATTCCGAAGGCTCTTCAACCCTATTTCGGAGATGATATGATTCGCTAATGACGCGAAACGCCTCCATATTCACAGGACTTGTATTATTGCTGCTGCTGCTAATGGGAATCAACATATGCAGCGGCAGCATATGGTTATGGCCATTCGGTGAGTTAAGTCCGATGGAGCAGCAGATATTGCATGCTATCCGTTTGCCGAAGGCGGTGACGGCTTTATTGGCCGGTGCCGCTTTGTCCGTATCGGGTTTGATTATGCAGACCTTGTTCCGTAATCCCTTAGCCGGTCCGTACACCTTGGGTGTGAGTTCGGGTGCCAGTTTAGGTGTGGCGTTGCTGACGATGCTATCAACGGTTAGCGGATTAGCGGTTAGCGGGTTAGCAGTCAGTATCCCTGTTGCCGCCTGTATCGGTGCGACCTTGGTGTTGCTGCTGGTGCTGGCGGTAAGCAAACGGGTGACAAGTAATGTGAGTCTGTTGATCGTAGGTCTGATGTTCGGTTCCATCGCCGGAGCATTGGTAAGTCTGCTGCAGAATTTCGCGAACCCGGACGCGTTGAAGTTATTCATTGTATGGACCTTGGGTTCGCTCAACAGCGTCAATTGGCAGGACATGCAACTGTTAGTGCCTATATTAGTTGCAGGAACGGTGTTTGTGCTGCTAAGTTTGAAACCGCTGAACGGTCTGCTGTTAGGTGAAGACTACGCACGGGGTTTGGGGATACATGTAGCGCGTACGCGTTTATATATTGTATTAGCGACGGGATTATTAGCAGGCGGAGTAACTGCTTTCTGCGGTCCAATAGCGTTTATCGGTGTTGCCGTTCCGCATATCGCGAGAGGGATCTTCAAGACCTCTAACCATCGCGTGACGATACCGGCAAGTGCGCTGATAGGTGCTTGTATGTTGTTGGTTTGCGACATCCTTTGTTCGCTCTCCGTACATACTCTACCGATATCGACAGTGAGTGCGCTCTTTGGTGCCCCGATTATTATCTGGATTATAATGAAAAATAAATAGTCGAAAGACAAAAGACAAAAGACAAAAGATGAGTGTTCATGTACAAAATAGCCGAATGACAACGGCCAAGATTCGTCAGATGAAGGCAAGTGGTGAGAAGATCGCCATGCTGACGAGTTATGATTTTACCTTAGCGCGTTTAGAGGACGAGGCGGGTGTAGATATACTGCTGGTTGGCGACAGTGCCAGCAATGTAGTGTGCGGTAATCAGTACACGCTTCCTATTACCGTGGACGAGATGATTTTTCTGACCAAGGGAGTGGTTCGTGCCGCGCAACATGCGTTGGTAGTATGCGACATGCCGTTTGGCAGTTATCAAGTAAGCGAAGAGGAGGCAGTACGCAACGCGATTAAGATTTTGAAAGAGAGCGGTTGTGATGCCGTTAAGTTAGAAGGCGGTGAAGAGATTCTGCCGGCTATCCGTCATATGATACAGGCGGGTGTACCGGTTATGGGTCATTTAGGATTGACACCGCAGAGCGTGAATCAGTTTGGCGGTTACGGGTTGCGTGCCAAAGAAGAGGCCGAGGCGGAGAAACTGCTGCGCGATGCGAAGTTACTGGACGAAGCAGGCTGTTTCTGTATCGTACTGGAGAAGATCCCTGCCGCCTTGGCAGAGCGGGTGACGAAAGCGGTCAGTTGTCCGGTGATCGGTATCGGTGCGGGCAATGTATGCGACGGACAGGTGCTGGTTCTACACGATATGTTAGGTCTCAACCAAGGCTTCAAACCGAAGTTCCTTCGTCATTTTGCCCAATTAGCAGACGAAGTGAAAGGCGCTGTGGGTGCCTATATCGAGGCGGTGAAAGACAGCAGTTTTCCTTCCAACGAAGAAAGCTATTAAGATTGAGATAGGACGATCAGTAAATAAAAATGAGGCTTGAGGGCCTCATTTTTTGTTATGGAAGGATCTTGTGGATCTCTGCTTCTATTTCTTCCTGGTATTTATTACCCGTCTCAGGATTGATGGGCAAGGTACCGAAGTCGAGCGTCACGAAAGGATGCAGACTGTTGGTGGTCACCAGTTTGAGGTCCTTACGTCCCCGACGCACCTCCATGATCTCCGAGAACGGAAGGATGACACCTTGGGCGTAGAGCAGCCCGAGTTCGCGATTGACCAATATATCCCGTCCTACGAGGATATCGTGTTTATACCACACCTCCGGATTATCGCCAAGCGCCTCTTTGATCACCGCACGAGCCTGCGGATTAAGCACCTCGGCTTCTTTCTTCCATTGCTCACGCTGACGTGCCCGCTCAGCAGCCGCTTCGCGCACGTGCTCCTCGTTTTCATTGACATACTCATCAATGGAAGCCAGATAATCTTTGGCTTTACGACGCAACCCGAAAAGGATCAAGGTGTCCGCAATGATGACTACGCCCGGATAGACGAGGGTATTGAAATACAGAAGGTTGGGATTATAACTCTTCAAGATAAACGGGATGGGCACATAGGCGATCGCCAAAATCAAGCCGACACTCAAGAGCGCACGGCAACGGTTATGCGAATGACGGATAGCCTGCATCGTCTGCTCTCTGGTCACCTCACGAACAACCTTCAAGCGATCACGTGCGTCGAACCACTGCCAAACCAAGAAGAAGGAAACGAGCATCAGCCCGATAAGGACAAATAACAATACGTAAAGTACGAACTCCATAATATGCTAATTTAAGGTTATTTTACTATATTTCGTAAAATCTGCTGCAAAGTTACTATTTTTTTTTCGATTAAACAAATAAATGCGTAATTTTTTTCATATTTTTTTGCATATCTCATTTTTTTTTAGTACTTTTGCACCATAAAGTGAATAAATTCTATAAATTACAACTACTATGACAACACAAGAGATGAACGTTGCTTTCGAGCAAGCATACGGCAAGAAAGCCGAAAAGATGTATTTTTCCCCGGGTCGTGTTAACTTGATCGGAGAGCATACCGATTATAACGGAGGTTGTGTTTTCCCCTGCGCTTTGAGTTTCGGAGCATGGTTACTGCTGGCCAAGAACAATGACAAAGTGCTGCGTTTCCGTTCGATAAACATGCCGCAGGTGTACGAGATCGCTATCGATGCGATCGCTCCTCAGCCGGACAGAGCATGGTGTAATTACGCCTTGGGTTGTATCGCTATCATCGCCCGTCGTCATCCCGAGGCAAAGTTAGAGAGCGGTTATGACCTGTTGTACTACGGTAATGTGCCTGCCGGAGCGGGTTTGAGCAGTAGTGCGGCAATGGAGGTTGTTACGGCAAGAGCGTTTACAGAGGAGATGCATTGGAAGGATGCCGACGATAAGGCGTATCGTACGGAGTTGGCCTTGATCGGTCAGGCTTGTGAGCACGAGTTCGCCGGTGTGATGTGCGGTATCATGGATCAGTTTGCGAGTGCGCAAGGAAAGAAAGACCATGCGATCTATCTGAACTGCGACACGATGGAGTTTGAGCATGTGCCGGTTAAGTTAGAGGGTATCAAGGTAGTGATCACCAATACCCATAGTCCGCACCATCTGGATAGCGGAGCGTATAACGACCGCGTTCGTCAATGCAAGACAGCGGTTGAGCAGATCAGTAAGGTGAAGCCGATTAAGTTCCTTGCCGAGTTGACGGAAGAGGACTGGAAAGAGGTAGAAGGCGCTATCAGTGATCCTATTGCCAAGAAACGTGCGCGTCACGTGGTAGGTGAGGTTGCCAGAACGGCAGCAGCCGTAGAGGCATTGCGCAGAGGTGAGATCGCTTATTTCGGAGAGTTAATGACCGCCAGCCATGTATCGCTGCGTGACGACTATGAGGTAACGGGTCCGGAGTTGGATGCCTTGGCAGAAGCCGCATGGCAGGTAGAAGGTGTGTTAGGCAGCCGAATGACCGGAGGCGGTTTCGGCGGTTGTACCGTAAGTCTGGTGAAGGACGAGGCTATCGAGACGTTCAAGGCTTTCGTTGGCGCGGAGTATGAGAAGAAGACCGGGCTCAAGGCAGATTTCTATGTAGCAGAGATCGGTGACGGCGTGACAAGACTGGCGTAATTGATAATTGACAATTGATAATTAATAATTGATAATTGATAGTTGTGAAACCGATACGTTTTTATACGATTAAGAGCAGTGGAGGGTTGAAGGTGGAGGTGAGTAACCTTGGCGCGAAGATCACAAAACTGCTGGTAACTAACCACAAAGGGGAAGTAAAGGACATCGTGTTAGGTTTCAAGACGGCGGAGGAATGGCAGACGAAAGAGACGTACTTCAATGCCATCTGCGGTCGAGTGGCCAACCGAATCAAGGGGGGAGTCTTTGAGTTGAAAGATGAAAGTGGAAAGTTGAAAGTTTATTCTCTTCCGATCAATAACGGTCCGAACAGTCTGCATGGGGGAATCGAAGGATTCAATGCGAAGATCTGGGAGGTAGTGGAGCAAAGTCCGTATGAGATTAAGTTACACTACCGCTCGAAGGACGGCGAGGAAGGTTATCCGGGTAATCTGGATGTATGGGTTACTTATACGGCAACGAAAGACAACCGTCTGGTGATCCATTACGAAGGAAAGACGGACAAGCCGACACTGGTAGCGATGACCAACCATGCCTATTTCAACTTAGCAGGTGAAGCCAGCGGTCGGGTCGATGAACATGTGCTACAGGTGAATGCCGATAAGTTCACGCCGTTTGACGAATTCACTTGTCCGACGGGTGAGATCAAGCCGGTAGATGGTACGCCGATGGACTTCCGGAAACCGACTAAGTTAGGCGACCGAATGGGAGATCCGTTCTTTGCTCCGTGGCGAGGGATCGATAATAACTTCTGCCTATGCGCCTATGACGCACCGAAGGAGTTACGGCACGCTTGTACCTTGGAGGCGGACGGAAGAACGATGGAATGTTGGACGACGATGAAGGGTCTGCAGGTCTATACCGGTAATTTTATCGAGCGTAACGAAGGCAAGAGCGGGACGCTGTATGATATCCAGCATGCCGTGTGTCTGGAGGCGCAACAGTGGCCGGACAGTATTCACCATGATGACTTCCCGAATGTAGTACTGCTACCCGGAGAGAAATTAGACGAAATAACCGAATATCGATTCTTATGAGAAAAATCATTTATACCATGCTGCTGATTAGCGGCATGGTCTTTTATGCTTGCACGCCAGAGCAGGCGGTACGGAAAGATACCTTACTGACGAGTTGGGAGTTCACGCAAGACACGACGGAGAACCCGTTATGGGAGCAAGTGACTGTTCCGCACGACTGGGCTATAAGAGGTCCGTTCGACCGAGCGAATGACTTGCAGGAAGTGATTGTGGTGCAGAACGGGGAGAAAGAGCCGACGTGGAAGACAGGTCGCAGCGGAGGTCTGCCTTGGATGGGTAAGGGTCATTACCGGACACGTGTAGCGGTGAATAAGGATAAGTTCTATACCTTGGTCTTCGATGGTGCGATGAGTCACGCAGACGTGTATATCAACGGCGAAGAGGTTGTCTATTGGCCGTACGGATATAATACGTTTGACTGCTATATATTGCCCGAACTGATAGAGCAATCAGTTGTCAGTGATCAGTTGTCAGAAGTTACCATCGATGTTTATCTGGAGAACAAACCGCAACAGAGTCGTTGGTACCCGGGTGCAGGATTGTATCGCAATGTGCATTTGGTAGAGACGAACCCGATTCATATACCGACGTTTGGTGTGTTGGTTAGGACACCAGAGGTAACAAAGGACCAAGCTACGGTGACGATAGAAGTGGAGCTGCAGGAGGGCGTGGAGCCTATTGGAGTACAGAATACAGAGTACAGAGTACAGACCGATTTACTTTATAAGGGCAAGGTGGTAGCCACGATAGAAGGGCGTGAAGGTTCTGCAGAGGTGAAGAATCCGCATCTGTGGAGTCCGGAAAGCCCAAACCTGTATATTGCGCGTACGAGAGTACTGAAGGTCGAAGAGGTGCTGGATGAAGTAGAGACGCGGTTTGGTATTCGGAGTATCTCTTATACGCCGGAGAAGGGTTTTCAGTTGAATGGCGAGACCCGCAAGTTCAAGGGCGTTTGTAACCATCATGATTTAGGTCCCTTGGGAGCAGCGGTTCATAAGGACGCGTTGCGTCACCAGATAGCGATGCTGCAGGAGATGGGTTGCGATGCGATTCGTACGAGTCACAACATGCCGGATCCGCAGTTGGTAGAGCTGTGCGACGAAATGGGAATGATGATGATGATTGAGCCCTTCGATGTATGGAACTGGGGAAAGACAGAGAATGACTATAATAAGGAGTTTAACGATTGGTGGGAGCGCGACATCACGAATATGGTGAAACATTACCGGAATAACGCGTGTGTGATGTTGTGGTCCAGCGGTAATGAGGTATGGAACCAAGTGTTACCGGACGGCATTGAGATCGTAACGAACCTGCAGGCTCTCTTCCATAAGTTAGACCCTACCCGACCGGTGACAAACGGTATGGATCAAGCGATGCATGTGATTCATAACGGTTTTGGCGCAGCGGTAGAGTTACCGGGTTTCAATTATCGGACGAGTCGGTATGAGGAGGGGTATGAGAACCTGCCGCAGAAGATGATCTTAGGTTCGGAGACCGCCAGTACGGTATCGAGCCGAGGGATTTATAAGACGCCGGCTATTATTCAGCCTGACGCGATGTATGAGGATAATCAAAGTAGCGGTTATGACGTGGAATACTGCGCGTGGTCGGGTCTGCCGGAGCAGGATTTTCAATTACAGGACGATTATGACTGGACCTTGGGTCAGTTTGTATGGACGGGTTTTGACTATTTGGGTGAACCTTCTCCATACGATACGGACGCATGGCCGAGTCACAGCAGTTATTTCGGCATTATTGACTTGGCTTCTTTGCCGAAAGACCGTTTCTGGCTCTATAAGAGTCAATGGAACAAGAAAGAGGCGACCTTGCATGTGCTGCCGCATTGGAACTGGAAGGAAGGGGACTTGGTGCCGGTGTTCTGCTACACGAGTTACCCGAGTGCGGAGTTGTTCGTGAACGGAAAGAGTTACGGCAAGCTGCGTTTTGCGACGAAGGAAGAGACGGAAAGCCTCACCCCGACCCTCTCCCGCAGAGAGGGAGATGAGAATGCCTCCAATAGTGAGGCGAAGGTTAGTGAGATGCCGAAGGTGGGTGATTTCGAAGTGCCAGTATGGGGTTCGGCGCCGAGACCGGAGCTGTTGCCGCGTTACCGCTTGATGTGGTTTGATGTGCCGTTTGAGGCAGGAGAGATGACGGTGGTGGCGTATGATGCGGACGGAAAGGAAGCAGCGCGTGAGACCGTTAAGACGGCAGGTGAGCCGGATCATTTGGAAGTTGTTTGGGCAAATGAGAAGGAGAATCCGGAGGAGTTATGCTATTATACGGTCAAGGTAGTAGATAAAGACGGAAACCTTTGTCCGTTTGCCAATAATCTGATTGTGTATGAGGGTGACGGGTTTGTAGCGACAGCTAACGGCGATGCGGCTTGTCTGGACAGTTTTGTGGAACCGCAGATGCATGCTTTTGCCGGACAATGTACGTTTATTATTCGGAAAGGATATAAGGGAAAATTCAAAATCACGGAATAATATACTATGTATATTATAGGTATGGGTATGATACGTGATTGATACGTTGCGCATAGGTAATTACCCCTATCCCTATAGGAAAAAAGAAATAGCCTGAGCGATGCCCAGGCTATTTTTTAGATGTTTGCTAGAAGATTACTCTTCTTCGTTTTCACCGCAAACGTTCCAACGATATTTCTCAGCATCGCTGTAGTCAACGGTTACGTTCTTCTCTGTGCCGAGCTTATTGTTGTCAACGCCTTTCCAGGTTGCAGGAGTATCATTCTCCGGATCAGCAGGAACAAAGATTTGAACTTCTCCGTCTGCCCAGCTGCCCACGTGGCGGATCTTCCACTCTGCGTTCTCGTTAGCCATGATAGTAGCCTTGAAGGTAGTACCTTCTACTTTCTCAAGAGCTACAGTCTTAGAATCATCCCAACCACAGAAGCTACCAATTACCTCTAGCGGGAACTCCTCCTGGCAGAATGCAGGAACGATTACAGTGAGGTTGTATGCCTCCGGAACTTTACACTCAGAGCTCTGCCAGCCACCTACTTTTACGTAAAGCAGACCGCTTCCGTAAACCTCGATGTTACCATCGTTGGATTGACCGTTGTCAGCAGTAGTGTACTCATCGTTAACTGCCCAGTCTACAGCTTGGCCCTGCCAGCTACCATCATCGGTGTAGATCAAGCAAAGCTTACCTGCCATCAAAGTACCCTTATCACCCCATGCTTCAGCACCGAGTTTGTAAGTAGCTTTGAACCAGTTATCAAAATTCTGAATTGGCTCGAATTTGATACATTCAGCAACTGCTGCAGGACCATTCTCACCAAGATACTCGTTAGCACCTGTCCAAGCGGCGCCATCCAACGTACCCTTGAAAGCGATACCGTTACACTCCGAGTTAGCCGGAATGTTGATAACGATCGTTACATAACCAGCTGCAGGAGCTACTACTTCAGGAATGTCTTCCTCTACAGGAACATCTGTTGTGTCACCACCGGGAACCACCGGAGTTACAGGGTCATTGTTCTTCTTACAACCTACCAATGCGATAGTTGCGATAGCCATGAAGGCTAAAAATACTTTTTTCATACAGTTTTTAAATTTTGGTTAGTAATTAATTGTGTTTATTTGAATAAGCTTAACACTTATTGTCTGATTAATAGCCATCCGTTTGGGTCAGACCACCGGCAACGATGTCAGACTCCGGAATCGGATAGAGGTTGAATTTCTTATCCTTAACGACAAGACCTTCTTCGGACTTATTACCGCCACGACCTTCCCAATGGTAGTCAGCGTTAGCGCCGGCGAATTTACCGAAGCGTACGAGGTCGATACGACGACGTCCTTCAGCGAAGAACTCGCGGCTCCACTCATCGAGCAGGAATTGGTCATCAATCGTGAAGGGTTTGGTGTTATGAGCACGGTCACGGAGTGCTTGAACAGCAGCCTCAGCGGTCATGCCGAGCGGAGCAGCACCACGGTGAACAGCCTCCGCATAAGTCAAATATGCTTCGCCCACACGCATGAACGGAATATCGGTATCCGGGAATTGCGGTCCATGAGGCTCCACAGTGATCTCCTCACCGAGTGCATTCTCAATATAACGGCCGGTCCATTTAACCATCGACCATCCGTGATAGAAGTCACCCATGTTACCACGCGTACGGATAGAGTCTGCGGTCTTAATCGCGGTATCCGGGAGAACGACAGCCACACCGGTATTGAGGATGGAGCAGAGGATAGCGCGGTCGTCACCGAGGACGGTCGGCATATCGAACTCATTATAGAGATTGAACTCCGTCTGGTCAACCGGGATGAACTTCTCTACGAACTCCGGCGAGCAGCGATAACCTGCCCAACCCTCAGAGGTACCCGGGTTTACGTAAACGTTCTTATCACGGCAAGCAGCTACGAGGAAGGTAGAACCACCCCAGCATTGTGCATGGATACCATCCTGATAGATATTCAGCAGACCTTCACCGTTAGCACCACCGAGCACGCGGTAGTTATCACCCATGAACATCTCCTGATACGGGCTATAGATGCCACCGAGGCTAGTGGTGTGCAGTTTATGCGGACCATCGATCACCTCTTTTGCATACTTAGCAGCTTTGTCCCACTCAGCAGTACCGGTATATACCTGTGCGTTGAGGTAGAGACGAGCGAGCAACATCTTAGCAGCGTATTTGTCTACACGGAAGTCATTCTTACGTGTTTCCGGCAGCAGGCCTTCTACTTCTTTGAGTTCATTCTCCAACCACTCGTAGAGTTCTACGCGGGTGAGTTGTTTTTTCTTCTCAGCGTTAACCTTATCTGCGAACGGCACACTTCCGAACATATCGAGCAGATAGTAGTAGTTGAGTGCGCGGAGGAAACGTACTTCAGCGATCTGGTTCGGAGCATCAGCACTGTAGTCTGCTTTTGCATTCTCGAGGAAATGGTTGCAGAGTGTGATGTCGAAATAGAAACGATAGTACAGACCTTGAACGAGCTGGTTCAGGGAGTTCCATTGCATGGTACGGATTTCCGGCAGGCCCGGGTCATTCCAACCTACCCAGCACTCATCCGTCGGGAATTCCTGCAACTCCCAAACCATACGGAGGAAAGCAGAAGTACCCTCATCGATGTCATCTACGTCACCGCTACCTGCAGGTCCTTGTTGACCGGTAAGAGCGAGCGTAGCATAACATTTGGAGAAAATAGCGTCCTGATTAAATTCCATGATCTTATTCTCATCGTGCGGGGTGACATCCAAGTCTTTTACACACGAGGTGAGACCTAAGACGGAGACTGCGACGCAAAGCAAATATTTTCCTAAGTTTTTCATATTATGTATCTCCTTTTAAATTATTAGAATTGAATGCTGCAACCCAAAACGGTAGTCATACTACGCGGATAGATGTTATTATCGATACCGCCGAAGATTTCCGGGTCAAGTCCCTTGTAACCGGAGATGACGAACGGGTTGGAAATCGTAGCATAGATACGAGCGTTGAGTTTACCTTTGGTAACCTTATCATTGAAAGTGTAACCGAGGGTGATATTATCACAGCGGAGGAAGGAAGCGTTCTCTACGAAGTAGTCGGTGAGGAACCAGTCGCTGAAGTCACCGCCTTCAACATATTGGTTACCATCCCACTCGAGTTTCTTCATGCCATCCGACTTCATACCGCTCCAATAGGTGTTGTAAGCCGTGCGGATCAAACCATAGTAACCACCGTTGAGGTTGGTATAAACGTTATCCGGAGCTACGTTGTAAACAGCACCTGCGAGTACTCCATTGTAAACATAGTTACCGATGGAAGCACGGAAGGTAAGACCGAGGTCGAAGCCGTAGAACTGGAACTTGGTCTGGAAGCCGAGCGTGAACGGAGCCATCGGCGCTTTGTACATGTAACGGTCTTCACCGTTCACCTGACCATCCTTATTGAGGTCGACAGCGTAGTACATTGCGTTACCTTGTGCATCCTCACCCTTCTCCGTCTTATATACATAGAAGGACGAAGCGGAGTAACCAACCTTGTGCGCCTGGATAGTACCACCGGTACCTACGCTGATACCTCCCGTCGGAACGTAATAGGTAGAGTCATTATCCGCAGCGTTCAGTTTGGTAATCTTGTTCTCATTCCAAGTAAAGTTGAAACCGAGGTCCCATTTGAACTTACTCGGGCTCTTTTGATGGTCGATAGCGACAGCGTTGATGGAGAACTCGACACCTTGGTTATAGAGCGAACCGATGTTACTTACGACCTTGTTACGGAAGTTAGCACCTGCCGGTACGTTAACGACGTTGATCAGGTCATTGGTAATACGATAGTAGTAGTCGATGCTACCGGTGATACGTGCGTTAAGGAAGCCGTAGTCGATACCGGCACCATAGGTGGTTGTCTTCTCCCAAGTCAACTCAGGGTTAACAGCATCCGGACGATAGTGGTAGTACAAAGGCAGACCGTCACCGTCGAGCACTTGCGTACCTGTACCATCGTAAATAGCTTTACCATTCTCATCGTAGTAGAGATAGTTCTCACCGCCGACAGGATAGTAAGCGTGCGGCTGTGAAGCATAATAAGTTGCGAAGTACGGATAGTCACCTTGTCCGATTTCCTGCTGACCGGTGATACCGTAGTTGAGACGAAGCTTCAACTCGCTGATAGTATTGTTGTCGCGGAGTGCAGCGAAGGACTCTTTGATTTTCCACATAGCAGCCACAGATGGGAAGAAGCCCCAGCGGTTATTCTTGTGGAAGCGGCTCGAACCATCGGCACGGAAGGTAGCGGTCAAACCAACTTGGTTCCAACCGGTCCAGTTCAAACGACCGAAGAAGGAAACGAGGTAGTTCTCCGTCATCCATTTATAGCGCGAACGAGTGTCGTCTTTCATCTGACCAGCCTTCGGGTTCGGAGTTCCGTCCGAGAGAAGGGAGTTAGCAGGATACGATCCCCAACCGTCACGCTCGCCATCACGATAGAAGTGTTGCCACTCGTAAGCAGCCATGATGTCGAAGTGCTGTTGTGCTTGCTCCCAGTCGTGCGAGTATTGAGCATACGCGGTGAAGAGGAGGTTATATTTGCGGGTCTTCTCCCAACCTTCCCAACCATAGTAGAAGTTCGAGAAGGAGTACGGGCAGATATGTGTATCGGATTTACCATAGGAGTAGTCAGCACCGAAGTTCGCATGGAGGCGCAGATCTTCGAAACCGTGGATCTTATAATCACCTTCCAAGTTACCTACGAACGAACCGGAGTTAGAGGTATAGTGCTCTTGATTGAGGGCAGCTACCGGGTTACCGGTTGTGTTGCGGTTAACGGTGTAGGGCCAAGCCTTATCGCCGTAGTTACCACGGGCAGCACGCTGGTAGTAACCTTCGAACCAAGTGTCAGCAATCTCTTGCTCTGTCATGATGACGCCACCGGCACCTTTGATGGTAGCGTCAGAACTATCGAAACGAGTAGCATTACCACCGCGAACGGGTTGTGTCGGGTCCATGCTGAGAGCAGCACCGGTAACACCAGCTGCATAACGGTTGTAGATATACATACCCTTTGCATTGAGATTGAAGCTCAAGTGCTTATCCAAGAAGGACGGGTTGAGGTTCATCGAAGCGGTAACACGTTGCATGTTGTTCGTCTTCACGATACCGTCTTGATAGGTATAACCGAGCGAGAAACGATACGGCATATGTTTGGTACCACCGGTAACGGAGAAGTTATGGTCGGTAGCAAAAGCTGCGCGGTATACTTCGTCCTGCCAATCCGTGTTATACAAGCCTAACCATTTGGTCTTGGAACTCGGGTGATGCAGCGTGTTGACTGCATAATCACGAATCTCGTTACCGGAGAGGGTCTCCAGACGATTTACGAGGTTCGACATAGAGACGTTACCCTCGTACGAGAATTTCGGTTTCGATCCGTTAGCACCTTTCTTCGTAGTGATGATGATGACACCGTTGGAAGCACGCGAACCGTAGATAGCGGTAGCGGAAGCATCCTTGAGGACCGTAAAGGTCTCGATATCAGCAGGGTTCACCATAGAGAGGGGGTTCGATACACCTTGGATACCATTGTTATCCATTGCCAAACCATCGATGATGATAAGCGGGTCATTGGAAGCGGAGAGGGACGATCCACCACGAATACGGATGGTAGCGCCAGCACCCGGAGCACCGCCGGAAGAGGTAACGTTCACACCTGCGATCTTACCGGACAACATGTCGGTAGCGGTGGTTACGAGACCCTTGTTCATGTCGTCCGGTTTGATAGCGGTAACGGAACCGGTAGCATCGTTTTTCTTAACGACACCATAACCGACAACGACCACTTCGTCGAGGAGCTCGGTGTCCTCGCCCATACGAACGTTCATCGAAGGTGCAGCAGCCAACTCCTGGGTCTTGTAACCCATGTACGAGATAGCAAGTTTTGCACCGGGTTGTACTGTGAGTTCGAAGTTACCATCGAAATCAGTAATCGTACCATTGGTAGTACCGATCTCCAGCACAGAGGCGCCGATAATAGGCTCACCGTTCGCCACATCAGTAACCGTACCATGTACGGCCATTTGGGCGAAGGCGGTCATACCTGTTACTAACAGGAAGGCCAACAGCACGGCGCGGAATGAAAGAAAATTGTGTTTCATTTGCTTGTGTTTTTTGTTAAGTATTGTTTGTTGTTTGTTAGTGACTAGAGGGGCTAGATATTCTAGAGGCTCTAGATGTTCTAGTTGTTCTAGATGTTCTAGAGGTTCTAGATTATTCCTTGCCTTCTTTGATGATGGCCACCGAGAGGGCACCGAGGAGGAGCAGGACACCGGCAACCACGAGCATGTAAGGTTGCTGTGCAACACCGTTCACCTCCGGGAAGCAAGCGAGGATCAGACCACCGACTGCAGCTGCCACGATCTGCGGGAGGCAGATAGAGCAGTTGAACAGACCGAGGTACGAACCCATATGCTCCTTGATCGAGTTGGTGACGATGGTGAACGGAATCGCCAACATCGCAGCCCAAGCACAACCGATAAGCAGGTAACAACCGCATAGTTGCAACTGTGCTACCGTGGTCGGAATCTTCATGATCACCACGCTGGTCTGAGTCGTATCGGTGCAGAAGAAGGTAAGGATGAAACCGATAGCACCGATGATGAGACTGAGCGAGTATGCCAGTTTACGACGCTGCTTGAACAGCGGGATGATCATTGCCCAAAGGACAGAACCGATTGCCTGGATAGCGAAGAGCACGCCTACCCAGTCGCCGGCACGACCGTATTCCTTACTGCTGACATCGATATCGGTCTTGGACGAAACGACTGCACCTTCGGGAACGACGATGGTCTCAGGATGCGAGAGGACCTCACCGTCCATGACGGTAGCCACCTGCAATTCAAGACCCGGAGTCTCAAGGATCTGCTTGGCATCATCGGTCTTGAGGATACCGCTGGAGACGATCAACTCATTATTATACATTACGTACGTGTGCGTGATAGCGTTACCATCGGCGTCGGTATAAGAGCTGATAGCCTGTGCGTACGGTGTATCGATAGCCGACTGCGCTACCGTACCGGTGCTATAGGTCCACATATAGAGGAAAGCTGCCCAGCAGAAGAACTGTACAAGGCCGACGGTCCAGAACGCCTTCGGCGCTTTCTTGAGAAGGGCTACGAAACTCGGGCTCTTCTCTTCTTTCTTATTGGGGTCGATACCATGGAACTCGGCATACTCCTTCGGCGGCATCTCTTTGACCGCAAAGAAAGTATAGAGCACACAGAGGATGAGCACCGCTGCGCCGATATAGAACGACCATTGTACGGAAGGAGCCACGTGCCCCGGCTGCACCTCGGTATTGCTAAAGAACCAAGCGGTGAGGCAGAACGGCAGGAGGTAACCGACGAGCGAACCTGCGTTGCAGAGGAAAGACTGGATAGAATATGCCAAGCCCTTCTGCTCCTCGTTCACCATATCGCCAACCATCATCTTGAACGGCTGCATGGCGATATTGATACTCGTATCCAAGAAGATGAGCGAGAAGATACCGAACCAGATGACGGCTGTGAAGCCGATGAACATCTTACGGCCTGTCTCGCCGGGGAAGAAATCGCCCGCCATCGGGAGCATGAGCATCACAGCCACCGCGATGATAGCACCGATAAGGAGGTAGGGTTTACGACGACCCAGTTTATTCCACGTACGATCGGAGAACTTACCGATAAGGGGCTGCACAATCATACCCATCAAAGGCGGCAAGAGCCAGAACAACGACAGTTGATGCGGGTCAGCGCCCAGCGTAGCAAAGATACGGGAGATGTTAGCGCTTTGGAGCGCGTAAGCGATCTGAACTCCGAAGAAACCAAAACTCAAATTAAAGAGTTGAGCAAAGGATAAATTCCGTTTCTGCATGGTCATTATTTGTATAAATAACTATAATTTGCCAAGTATACTTTACAAATCGGCGACAAAATTACTGCTTTTTTTTGGAATACGCAAGAGCTTTGTGCATTTTTTTACATTTTTTGTTGTTTTTTGTTTCCAAACATACCGAAAGGTTTCGAAATGTTTCCTCCATTTTCCATTTCTGAACCCGTAAAAACCACAATAAAAGTAGGTATTAATAAGGACTTAAGTACATGTGAGAATTTTTTGATTGAAAAAATATTTTTTTGAAAAAAAACGGCAAGGTCTTGCATATATAAAAATTTATTCGTATCTTTGCCCCCGATTTGGGAAATTGAAAAGTGAAAGATGAAAATTGAAAGGTGAAAGGAAGAAAAAATAATATATGGAAGTAACACATGAGGAATTGACGAGCGCGTTGCAAACCTATTTCGGTTTTGACACGTTCAAGGGAAATCAAGAGGCGATCATTCGCAACGTGATGGAGGGCAAAGACACCTTCGTGTTGATGCCTACCGGTGGCGGTAAGAGTCTTTGTTACCAGTTACCGTCCTTGATCATGGACGGTGTAGCGATCGTTATCTCGCCTTTGATTGCGTTGATGAAGAACCAGGTGGATGCGATGCGTAACTACTCGGAAGAGGAGGGCGTAGCGCATTTTATCAATTCGAGTTTGAGCAGAGGGGAGATCAATGCGGTGCGTGATGATGTGGTTGCCGGTAAGACGAAGCTGCTGTATCTGGCGCCGGAGAGTTTGCAGAAAGCGGAGAACGTGGATTTTTTGCGGGGCGTGAAGATCTCTTTTTATGCGGTCGATGAGGCACATTGTATCTCGGAGTGGGGTCATGATTTCCGTCCGGAGTACAGTCAGATCCGCAGCATGGTGCAGCGTATCGGCAAGGCGCCGATCATCGCGTTGACGGCAACGGCTACGCCGAAGGTGCAAAAGGATATCCAGAAGAACTTAGGTATGCCGGACGCAACAGTATTCAAGAGCAGTTTCAACCGACCGAATCTATATTACGAAGTACGTCAAAAGACCGCCGACGTGGATAAGGACCTGGTGCGTTTTATCCGAGGCATGGAAGGCAAGAGCGGTATCGTGTATTGCTTGGCGCGTAAGGAAGTAGAAGACTTGGCGCAGGTGCTGCAGGTAAACGGTATCTCGGCTCGTCCGTACCATGCCGGTATGGATGCGGCGACCCGTACGGCGAACCAAGATGCATTCCTGATGGAAGAGGTGCAAGTGATCGTGGCGACTATAGCTTTCGGTATGGGTATCGACAAGCCGGACGTACGTTTTGTGATCCATTATGACATCCCGAAATCGTTGGAGGGATACTACCAGGAGACGGGTCGTGCAGGTCGGGACGGAGGTGAAGGACAGTGTATCTGTTTCTACAGTCCGGACGATATCGAGCGTTTGCGGCGTTTCCAGAAAGACAAGACGCCCAAAGAGATCGGTATCGGTAACCAGTTGCTGTTCGAGACGCAGAGTTATGCAGAGAGTACAATTTGCCGCAGGAAACTGTTACTGCACTATTTCGGCGAAGAGTACACGGAGGAGAAATGCGGTAACTGCGATAACTGTCGCAAGACCTACAAACAGATTGACGCGAGTGAGTTGTTACAGATCGCCCTGGAGACCATCCAGCAGGTGAACGAGAAACACAGAGCGGAACATATCGTAGATATCCTGCACGGCAACCAGACAGCGGAGGTAATGAGTTATCACCATGACGAGTTGGATAATTTCGGTGCTGCCAGTGACGTTGAAGAGAGCACGTTGCATGCGATTTTACGGCAAGCCTTGCTGGTAGGAATGATCACGAAAGATGTGGATACGTACGGTGATCTGAAGTTAACGAAGGACGGAACGAAGTTCATTCGCAAACCGGGTAAGTTCGAAGTGCCTATCGAGATAGAGGACGAAGACGAGATGGATATCGACGGAGCTGCCGCTACGTGTGCTGCCGCTGATGAGGTGCTGTTCTCCATTCTGAAAGATATCCGTCGCAAGGTAGCCAAGAAGAGCGATGTGCCTCCGTTCGTGATCTTCCAAGACCCGAGTCTGGAGGCGATGGCCACTACCTACCCCATTACGATGGATGAGTTACTATTGATTCCGGGTGTAGGCGTAGCGAAAGCCAAACGGTACGGTGAGGAGTTCTTACGCGTTATCAAGGAGTACGTCGATGAGAACGAGATCATTCGTCCGGACGACATGCGCATTCGCACCGTAGCCAAGAAGAGTACGCGTAAGAAACAGATCATCCAAGCCATCGACCGTCGTGTGGATCTGGACGACTTGGCGGAGAGCTGCGGAATGAGTATGGAGGAGATGATGGACGAGTTGGAGGCCATCGTGTTCAGCGGAACGAAGATCAACATCAATTACTTCATCAAAGAGGTGGTGGATCCGGACGAGGAAGAAGAGATTTACGACTATTTCAAGAGCGCCGACGACGATAACATCAAGAAGGCGATGGAGGAATTGGGCGAGGACTACTACGACGAGATGCATGTACGGCTTGTACGATTGAAGTTCCATTGTGATTTAGGGAATTGATAATTATGTCGTATGCTGCTCTGCAAAAAACGTGGTGCCCCCCACTCATGCTTTTGCGGACCCCAACCGCAAAAGAATGTTTTTGCCAGAGCACATACGACAAGGCGGGTGAAATATGATGCAAAAGGGAGTAGTTGATTTTATAACGCTTGGATGCTCGAAGAATCTGGTGGACGCTGAGCGGGTGATGCGGCAGTTAGAGGCGGCAGGATGGCGATGTGTCCATGACCCGGAGGAACCGAAGGGGGAAGTATGCGTGATCAACACCTGCGGATTTATAGGCGATGCCAAAGAGGAGAGCATCAACATGATTCTGCAGATGGCGGAACGGAAGAAGAAGGGGAAGTTGAAGACGCTGATTGTGATGGGTTGTTTGAGTGAACGGTATCGGGCAGAGTTGGAAGAAGAGCTACCGGAGGTCGATGCGTATTACGGGAAGTTTGATTTCGAGGGGATGGTAGAGAAACTCGGAAACTATCCGAAAGAATCCGAGATTATCCGATTTAATCCGAATTATGAGCGGAAGTTGACAACCCCGAAACACTATGCGTATCTGAAGATATCGGAGGGATGTAACCGGATGTGTTCGTATTGCGCGATACCGTTGATTACGGGTCGGCATACGAGTAGGCCGAAAGCGGAGATATTGGAGGAAGTACGGTGGTTAGTGAGCCAGGGTGTCAAGGAGTTGAACGTGATCGCACAGGACCTCAGTTCCTACGGATTGGATTTTTCAGTAGCACAGAACACAGAACACAGAGCACAGACCGATAATGAACATAAAGGTCAAAGGAGACATCTGTTGCCGGAACTCATTGATGAGATGGCGCAGATAGAGGGGGTCGAATGGATACGGTTACATTATGCCTACCCGACGGATTTTCCGGAAGAGCTGTTAGACGTGATGGCGAAACATGCGAATGTATGCAAATACCTCGATATCGCCTTGCAGCACTGTACGGATCATATATTGGGTTTGATGCGAAGACATATCACGCAAGCCGAGCAGGATGCGTTGATCCGGAAGATACGGGAACGCGTGCCGGGTATCTGTATCCGAACGACGCTCTTAGTGGGTCACCCGGGTGAGACAGAAGAAGATTTTGAAGCACTCAAAGAATGGGTGAAGGAGATGCGTTTTGACCGGATGGGTTGTTTCGCTTATTCGGACGAAGAAGGGACGTACGCCAATAAACATTATACGGACGATGTTCCGCAGGAGGTGAAAGAGCAACGCGTAGAAGAGTTGATGGCGATCCAACAGCAGATCAGCGGAGAGTTGATGGCTGCGAAAGTGGGAACCGTTCAACGCGTGATTATCGACCGGCAAGAAGGCGATTATTGGATAGGACGCACGCAGTACGACAGTCCGGAGGTGGATTGCGAAGTTCTCGTTGAGAACATTGGTCATTTGTCATTGGTCATTGGTCATTTTTACGATGTGAAGATCACCAAGGCGGAGGAATTTGATTTATATGGGGAAATCTAAAAAAACTTATATACCATGCTTACAAAAGAATTAATCGGTCAGGTAGTGAATACGACTAAGCTGACCAAGAAAAATGCCGAGCAGTTGTTGGCCACAACAACAGCGATTATGCGCGAAAACCTGCTCGCCGGTAAAGCGGTTCAGTTACAAGGAATCGGTTCCTTGGAGATGAAAGAACGCAAAGCACGTACGATCGTTCATCCCCGTACGGGAGAACGTTCGGTAGCACCGAGTAAGAACCAGTTGGTGTTCAAACCGATAGGTAACCTGAAAGACGAACTTAAAAAAATCTAACCATGGCAGAGAAACTTAGTTGGAGCGAGTTGCGTCGTGCATTGGCGGCGCGCGCTAATGTAAGCGAAAAAGAAGCAAATGCTTTCTTGACTGCGTTGAACGCTCAGATCATCGAGGCGCTCAAGAGTGACAAACAGGTTAAGATCAACGGTTTGGGAACCTTCAAGTTACAAGCGGTTGCCCCCCGTAAGAGTGTGAACGTGAAGACCGGCGAAGAAATCACCATCGAGGGTTATAACAAAGTGGCTTTTGTTCCCGAAGCAGGTGTGAAGGAACTGGTAGAAAGCGGGAAAGTCGAAAGTCGAAAGTCGAAAGACAAAAGCATAGAGCCGGCTGATCCGATCCAGAAACTCGGTGCGCAGGCAGAAGAGATCGTGGATCTGTTAGGCGACTTGGGACAGAGTCCGAAGGCGGAAGAACCGAAACCCGAGGAGCCTAAGGTTGAAGAGCCGAAACCCGAAGAGACGGTGGTTGTGGTAGAGCAGCCGGAGGTCAGTGTTCAGCCGGCAGAAGAACCGGTAGCGGAAGACCCAAAGGCGGAAGAACCCAAGCAAGAAGAGAAACCGAAGAAAAAGAGTCATTTCTGGCGTGACACCTTGATCTGTGTTGTAGTGTTGCTGATTCTGTTGGTAGTGGGTTATTTCTTCCTGCGTGAGCAAATAAGCGGTTGGGTTGATTCGATCGTCAATGGTATCCATGAGAAGACGGAGATGCAAGCCGGTGAGGCAAACGAGGACCAGAATGCGGTTTCTTTTGAAGACGAACAGAACGCAGCCGGTTCGGTTGCCACAAACGAATCAGATGCCGAGGAGCTTGAGTTTACCTATACCAAACTCATCACGACGGAGCGTTTGACGAATGGAAGCCGATTGGCGTGGTTGGCTCGTAAGTACTACGGTTCGCCGGTTTATTGGCCCTATATCTACGCTGCCAATAGAGATCGCGTGAGTGATCCGGATATGATCACTATCGGTACGGCAATCCGTGTTCCGCAGTTAACGAAGGAACAGTTAGACACTACGAACACGCAGGTTATCAGACTTTTGGATAAATTGCAGAGAGCTAATTGACGACAGATAGTATTCGTATAGAGGGTGCAGACACCCACAATTTGAAGCATGTATCGGTAGCTATACCGCGCAACAAATTGGTGGTGGTGACGGGTGTGAGCGGTAGCGGCAAGAGTTCGCTGGCGTTCGACACCCTTTATGCGGAGGGTCAACGGCGCTATGTAGAGAGTCTGAGTGCGTATGCGCGTCAGTTCATGGGGCGCATGCAGAAACCGGAGGTGGAGAAGATAGAAGGCATCCCCCCTGCCATCGCTATCCAACAGAAAGTGACGAGTCGTAATCCCCGTTCAACGGTAGGTACCGTAACGGAGATTTACGACTATCTCAAATTATTGTACGCGCGCATAGGTCGCACGTACTCGCCTGTAAGCGGAGAAGAGGTGAAACGAAACACGATACGCGATGTGGTACAATACATGGAGAGCCAACCGAAAGGGACTCGTCTGTATCTGCTTAGTCCGATCGTGCTACCGGAAGGCCGTACGCTGCAGGAACAGTTGGCATTATGGCAGAGTCAGGGTTTCAGCCGCTTACTGATTGACGGCGACACCGTTCGGTTGGATGCCGACACCTGGCAGCAGGTGAAGGGACACGAGGCCTATCTGTTGGTGGACCGTATCGTGGTCGATCAAGAGCAGGCGACCAGTAACCGCTTTGCAGACAGCGTACAGACCGCTTTCTTTGAGGGACAAGGCGAATGCCAGGTGTATGTACAAAAGGACAATGTACCCAGAATCAAGGTGTTCTCCGAACGCTTTGAAGCGGACGGAATCAAGTTCATCGAACCCAACGAACACCTGTTCGATTTTAATAATCCCGTAGGGGCCTGCCCCGAATGCAAGGGTGTCGGTACGGTGATGGGTATTGATATCGATCTGGTGGTGCCGGATAAGTCGAAATCCATCTACGAGCAGGCCATCGCGTGCTGGCAGAGCGAATCGATGAAACCGTGGTTGGATGCCCTGATCTACAATGCCGCAAAATTCGATTTCCCGATTCATACGCCTTTCTATGCCTTGACGCCGGAACAGAAACAGCTGATCTGGACCGGCAACGAATATTTCCGAGGTTTGCATGCGTTCTTCAAAGAGTTGGAAGAGAAGCAATACAACCGAATCCAGTACAAAGTGATGCTGTCCCGTTTCAAAGGCAAGACGACTTGTCCCGTGTGCCGGGGTTTTCATCTGCGCAAAGAAGCGGAGTACGTTTTGGTGAACGGGAAGAATATCCAAGCCCTCTGTGCGATGCCGTTGTCGGAACTACAGGAGTGGTTCGCGCATATCGAGTTGACGGATACGGAACGTCAGACAGCGGAGATGTTGTTAGTGGAGATCAACCACCGTCTGCAGTTTATGCACGATGTAGGACTTAGTTACCTGACCTTGAACCGGCAGAGTAACACCTTGTCTGGCGGTGAGAGTCAGCGTATCAACTTGGCGAAGTCATTGGGTAGCAGTCTGGTAGGATCGTTGTACGTGCTGGATGAACCCTCTATCGGACTTCACCCGCGTGACACAGAGCGCTTGATTCATGTATTGAAACAGTTGCGCGACTTGGGTAACACCATCGTGGTCGTGGAGCACGACGAAGATATCATCGGTGCAGCGGACCATGTGATAGAGATCGGTCCTGCCGCAGGTCGTCATGGCGGAGAGGTGGTGTATGAAGGCAAACCGCGGATGGAGCAGTTCGTCTATCAGGTACCTGCGATGCGTCGGCATTGGAACAACTATATCGAGATTGAAGGGGCATGTGAGAACAACCTGAAGAACCTGACCGTTCGTTTTCCGCTGCATGTGATGACAGTGGTGACGGGAGTGAGTGGTAGCGGTAAAAGTTCGCTGGTCAGCAAAGTGCTCTACCCTGCCCTCAAGAAACATTACGGCGGTTCGTTCGCAGAGCACACCGGTGACTTCGGTCATCTGAAAGGCAGCATGCATCTGATGCGGGATATTGAGTTTGTGGACCAGAACCCCTTGAGCAAGTCCAGTCGCAGCAATGCCGTGACGTATCTGAAAGCCTACGACGAGATACGCCGGTTATACGCCGAGCAGCCTTTGTCCAAACAATTAGGTTTCACTCCGGCTCATTTCTCGTTTAACACGCCGGGCGGACGGTGCGAGACCTGTCAAGGAGAAGGAACGATCACTATTGAGATGCAGTTTATGGCGGACCTGGTGCTCGAATGCGAACAATGTCACGGTCATCGGTTCAAACAAGACGTGCTGGACGTCCATTATCGCGGCAAGTCGATTTATGACATTCTCTGTATGACGGTGAACCAAGCGGTAGAGTTCTTCAGCGAAGACCCTGCCTGCGATAAGATTGTGAAACGGCTCAAACCCTTGCAGGAAGTAGGTATCGGTTATATCCAGTTGGGACAGAGCAGCAGTACTTTGTCCGGCGGAGAGAGTCAACGTGTCAAGTTAGCCTCCTTCCTGGCGCAGGAAGAGAACCGACCGACCATCTTCGTCTTTGACGAACCGACAACGGGTCTTCATCATCGGGATATAGACGTACTGCTGAAGGCGCTGAACCGACTGGTGAGCAAAGGACATACGGTGATCATCATTGAACACAACCCGGCGGTCATCGTGGCTGCGGACCATGTGATCGACCTGGGCCCCGAAGGAGGAAAAGAAGGAGGATTTATCGTAGCTACCGGTACGCCGGAAGAAATAGCTGCATGCAAAGAGAGTTATACCGGCAAATATATTGCCAAAATCATAGGAGCGGATTATGAAAGTGTTTAAATTGAGTTACATGCCTCGTTGGGGCGTCTTGTTATTGGACTTGTTACTAAGTACCATCGCTTTTTGGTTGAGCGTATGGATCGGTAGCGGATTCTTCCACTACCAGGATCTGAGCGGTCAGTCCGTCAGCATCCAATATCTGATCGTGATCAGTACGCAACTGATTGCTTTTCTGGCCTTTCAGACTTTCTCGGGTATCTTGCGTTACTCCACATTCATCGACACGATCAAAGTGTTGCTGTCCAATATCACGACCGGCTTTGTGCTGGTGATCCTCAATAGTATTCTGGATCATACGACAGGCGGGCATCCAGTGATGAATACGGTGCTGGCGATCTATGTACCGACATCGTTCGTGCTGCTTTTCTCATTGCGTGTAGGAGTGAAGACGCTCAGTGAAACCTTCGAGCAGAACCAAGCCAGCCCCCGTGTGATGATCTACGGTACGCAGTCGGCAGGTCTCGCCATTGCCAAGATGCTGCGTGCAGCAGGTAACACGCCCTACCGTCCGGCAGGGTTCATTGCCAATGAGAACCAACGGCACGGGTATGACTTAGCCGGTCTGCGTGTACGTCCGCTTAATGAGAAACTGTTTGACTGGATGGCGAAACGAGGCATTCGGCATGTGATCGTCTCACCGCTGAAGATGCGGGAACTGAATCCAGCCAAGGATCTGCAGATTTTCATTGACCATAATGTCCGTATTCTAACCACCCCTTACTTCACCCAATGGGACAACACGGATGACATCGACATGCAGCGTATCGGTCGCATCGACTCGATTAAGATCGAGGACCTGTTAGAGCGTCCACAGATACATATCAACACGGAGAACGTGCGTCAGACCCTGCAGAAACGCGTCGTACTGGTCAGTGGTGCAGCAGGCAGTATCGGCAGTGAGTTGGTTCGGCAGATACAGCAGTTCGAACCACAGGTGACGATCTTGTTGGAGATGGCGGAGAGTCCCTTACATGACCTGATGCAGGAACTGAAAGTACAATTCCCCGAATCGCGTTTCATTCCGGTGATAGCCGACGTACGGAACAGAGACCGTATCGAGCAGATCTTCAACGAGATGCGTCCCGACATCGTTTATCACGCGGCAGCCTACAAACATGTGCCGCTCATGGAGAGTTTTCCGAACGAAGCCATTCAGGCGAATGTGTTAGGCACCAAAAACATGGCCGATATGTCCGTCAAATACGGGGTGCAACGGTTCGTGATGATCTCTACGGACAAGGCGGTCAACCCGACCAATATCATGGGTGCCAGTAAGCGTATCGCCGAGATCTATGTACAGTCGCTCTTCCGTAAGTTGCATGCGCAGAACCCCGACTGCACCAAGTTCATCACCACCCGTTTCGGCAATGTGTTGGGCAGCAACGGTTCAGTCATCCCGTTCTTCCGTAAACAGATCGCAGCAGGCGGTCCGGTAACGGTGACCCATCCGGAGATTATCCGCTATTTCATGACGATTCCCGAAGCCTGTTGTCTTGTGATGGAAGCCGGCACATTAGGAGACGGCGGAGAGATCTTTATCTTCGATATGGGTAAGCCGGTGAAGATCCTGGAACTGGCAAGAAATATGATTCGTCTGGCAGGATACACACCGGAGAAAGACATCCAAATCATCTTCACCGGTTTGCGTCCGGGAGAGAAACTGTACGAAGAGTTACTGAACCAGAAAGAGACAACCATACCGACCGCCAACAAGAAGATCATGGTGGCACGTGTTCGGGAGTTCGACTACGATACGGTCAGCAAAGAGATCGACCGACTCATTGAGACCAGCCGGTTAACCAAACCCTTCACCACCGTCACGCAGATGAAGAAACTGGTGCCGGAATATATCAGTAACAACTCGATCTACGAGCAATTAGACCCGCAATGATACAGACCTTTTTCTTTGAACATACCTACCTCATCGGGTTCGTCAGTTTTCTGTTGGGACTGATCGGTATGCCGGTTGTCATTCGCATCGCCAAAGCGAAAGGGTTTGTGGTACGTCCCAATAAACGAATGAGTCACACGGGAGAGGTTCCGAACATAGGCGGACTGAATATCATCTTCAGTTTTATGCTCAGTTACCTGCTTTTCGAGTATAACCAGATGACACAGAGCCAGTTCTTCCTCATCGGTCTGTTTGCCATCATGTCCGTCGGTTTCATCGATGACGTACTGGTTCTTACGCCTATCGCCAAACTGTTAGGGGAGACCTTGGCGGGTATCGCGCTCATCGGTTTTGCCGACCTGCGGATCACCCATCTGCACGGGATCTTCGGCATCACGGAAATAGGCATCATCCCCAGTTACCTCATCTCCCTGTTCGTGCTCATCGCCATCATCAATGCGGTTAACCTCATTGACGGTATCGACGGTCTGGCGAGCGGGTTAGGAATCCTGTACTGCCTGTTCTTTGCCATCTATTTCGGTTTGGCAGGCGAGACCAGTTGGTCCATCTTAGGTATCTGTATGATAGGCGCTTTGGGAGTGTTCTTCATCTATAATGTGTTCGGCAAACGGGAGAAGATCTTCATGGGCGACTCCGGCAGTTTGTTGTTGGGATATCTGCTGACCGCTTTCGTGTTCCATCTATGCGAACTGAATGCGTATGACCAGGTACCGGAAGCGCTCCATATGACTGCGGCTCCGGCAGTTGCGATATGCGTACTGACCGTGCCTATCTTCGACACGATTCGTGTCAGCCTGACGCGTATGAAACAAGGGCGCAGTCCGTTCAAACCCGATAAGAATCATATCCACCACCTCTTGCTGCGAACGGGGCTGAACCATATTCAAACGACCTGCGTCCTGTTGTCGGTCAGCCTTGTGTTCATCGGATTGGCAATACTGGGACGAAACTGGAATATCTGGCTCCTGCTCTTTGTTGACTTTGCGTTGGCGACCGGCATGACCCTTATCTTATGGCGTATCATCAATAAGAAACTATACGGTTCGAATGCTAAGCGTTGATCACATATCGATGGAGTTTTCTTCCCGTCCGGTACTGGATGACATCTCGTTCCTCATCAACCGTAAGGAACGCATCGCACTGGTGGGAAAGAACGGAGCGGGAAAAACCACCCTGCTGCGTCTTATTGCCGGTGAGTACCAACCGACAAGCGGTCGTATCTCCAAAGAGACCGACATGACCATCGGTTACTTACCGCAGATGATGCTCTTCCAAGATGACCGGACGCTGCGGGACGAAGTGATGACAGTCCTAACTTCAAACGACCTCAAACAACATCAAACGACTTCCAACAACGATGAAGCACGCTTCATCGCTGAGATGGACCGAACGATCATCGGTCTGGGGTTTGAGCGCAAGGACTTCGACCGGCCTTGTTCGGAGTTCTCCGGCGGTTGGCGCATGCGTATCGAGTTGGCGAAGATCTTACTGCGCCATCCCGATCTGTTACTGCTGGACGAACCGACCAACCACCTTGATATCGAGTCTATCCAGTGGCTAGAGGATTTCCTCAAGACCAGTCCGTCTGCCGTGCTCATGGTCAGCCACGACCGCGCCTTCATCGATAATGTTTGCGGTCGAACGATCGAGATCACTTTGGGACGTATCTACGACTATAACGTCAACTACAGCCGGTTTGTGGAACTACGCAAAGAGCGGCACGAACAACAGGTGAGGGCGTATCAGAACCAGCAGAAGATGATTCAGGACACCGAAGAGTTCATTGAGCGGTTCCGCTACAAAGCTACCAAAGCGGTACAAGTCCAGAGCCGTATCAAACAACTGGAGAAACTGGAGCGACTGGAAGTGGATCTGGAAGATACCAGCCGTCTTAACCTTCGTTTCCCGCCTGCCCCACGTAGCGGGGACTATCCGATCATGGTCGAAGACTTGCGCAAGGATTTCGGTGCGCATAACGTCTTCCATGATGTCACCTTCACCATCAAACGGGGAGAGAAAGTAGCCTTCGTCGGTAAGAACGGAGAAGGCAAAACGACCCTCGTCAAGTGTATCATGGGGCAGTTGGACTATATGGGCACACTCAAGATCGGCCATAACGTCAAGATCGGTTATTTCGCCCAGAACCAAGCGGCCTTGCTGGATGAGAACCTGACCGTATTCGAGACGATCGACTACGTGGCGGTGGGCGATATCCGCACCAAGATACGCGATATATTAGGTGCTTTTATGTTCGGCGGCGAAGCGTCCGAGAAGAAAGTGAAAGTGCTTAGCGGCGGTGAACGCAGCCGGTTAGCGATGATACGCTTACTGCTCGAACCCTGCAACCTGCTCATTTTGGATGAACCGACCAACCACCTGGATATGCAGTCCAAGGATGTCCTCAAAGCAGCTCTGCAAGACTTCAACGGCACCCTCATCTGCGTCAGTCACGACCGGGATTTCCTGAACGGACTGGTGACCAAGGTCTATGAGTTCGGTGGCGGTCGTGTCAAAGAGCATCTGGGCGGTATATACGACTTCCTCCGCGCCAAAAAGATCGACAGCCTGCAGGAGTTGGAGAAAAAGAACACAGACCGCTCCGCTGACAGAGCACAGAACACAGACCTGATTACTCCGACTTCCGCCAAACTCGATTATGCGGCACAGAAAGCCTTAGCTGCCGAGCGACGGAAAAAAGAGAAAGCCATCGCTGAGACCGAAGAGACCATCGCTGCGTTGGAAGCCCAACAGGCACAGATAGAACAACAACTGGCGGACCCGCAGAACCAAACAGCGGAACTCTTTCAGAAATACGAATCGGTTAAACATCAGATAGAACAAAAACTATACGAATGGGAGATCCTAAGCGAATAAAAGAGGTTGTTGAATATATTATTCGATGGCTTTGCTATGACAACAGCGAAGCGGCTTCACGGGTGGCCTACTCGATGGACACGAAAGAACTGCTGACGCACGATGTACTCATCATCCCGAACGGTCATTTAGGGGATATGATCATCTTACCGGATCTGGGACAAGTGGTGGTGGAGCATCCGGCGAAAGGTAAAACGATCATCCGGACGGATATCGTGTATAACACCTTTTTCTTCATCTCCCGTGCCGAAGAGACCTTCAACACCGAGCGGGACGAACACAACCGTTTCCTTGCCAGATACTCCGTTTTGGGACATAGCAACCGCATGCAGATCCCTCTGCTGGACGAACATGCACGCCTGCTGCTTAAATTGCTGAACGAACCCCTTCCTGAACCCGGTTTCAACCATATTTACCTCACCCATGATATCGACACGCTCTCGCAATACCGCCATCTGCGGGGTGCCTTGGGAGGTATCCTGCGGGGAAAAGGAAAAACCGTCTTTGCCTCTTGGCGCGACATCCATAACGACCCCGCCTACACCTTCCCTTGGATCATCGAGCAGGACAGGAAAGTGGAAAGTGGAAAGGGAAAAGTGGAAAGTATCTATTTCATTAAACAGACCAAAGGCAAAGGCTTCGACTATCCGCAGTATAGCCTGTTCGGACGGGATTTCAAGCGCGCCAAGAAACTGTTGCAGGATAGCGGTGCGCAATTCGGAGTGCATGGCAGTTATTACGGCGACCTGCCCAAAGCAGACCTGGCGGGCTCTACCCTGTACCGCACTCATTATCTAAGGTTGGGCACTAAACTGATGAAAGGTCTGGAGGCAGCCGGTTACACCGATGACTTCACCATGGGTTTTGCCGACGAAGCCGGTTTCCGCTTACAGACTACCCGTGCCGTGCGGTGGATCAACCCCAGAACCCTGCGTCTAACGAATATCACGATGCACCCCCTCATCATCATGGATACCACCCTCAGCAATGAGAACTATATGAACCTGAACGAAGAGGAAGCATACTTCCTTTGCGAACGGCTCATCGAGAAAGTGCGTTTACACCATGGGGACCTCTGTCTGCTCTGGCATAATAACAACCTGACACCCGATACCTACCATAAAGCGCTGTATGAAAAGATTATTAATTGTATCTGATCCTCCGGTAGCTCCGGGTTATCTGCCCCGTCTACGCTATCTTTGCGAATACCTCGTTCGCAAAGGCTATGACGTGACGTGGGTGACGGAAGAAAGAGGAGACGTCCCCTTTGACCACTCCTACCCGCTCATCACCATCCCGATGTATAGCGGGTCCAAATGCGACTGGTTCTTCAAATCCGTTTGGACCCTTCTCACCGACTGGTATAATCGCGCCTTTGCAAAAAAAATAAATCACCAATTACCAATCACAAATCACAAATATGACCTCGTCCTCTGTTCCACCTTCAATGAGGTACCTTTAGGCGCAGCCAAACGGATAGCGGATCAACTGAACGTACCGCTCTTCTGCGACATTCGGGACTTGGACGAACAGGTGGACAACAGCCGCTATCAGTATCACCATCAGTCGGGGTGGTTGATGCCTTTCCGTCGGATCTACCGTGCCGTACATATTCGTCGTCGCAACAAGGTACTGCGTGCCGCTACCGTCGTCACCACCGTCTCCGCGTGGCATCGGGATTTTATCCGAACCCTCAACCCCAACACCATCACGATGTTCAACGGGTACGACGAGAAACAGTTCCACCCCAAAGATATCCCTACCGATACCTTCCGTATCACCTATATCGGTTCGCTCTTCGACTGGCAAAAACCGGCCCTAAACAAAGTGCAAACCATCATCGAGGAACTAAACAAATCAAAAATCGTCCTTGACGTCCATACTCCTCAAAATAACCCGATCCCTTATACGGAGATAGGCGATGCCATCCGACGCAGTTCGATCATGCTTGTGCTCACCGACATCCATACGCACGGCATGCTGACCACCAAGTTCTTCGAAGCGCTTGGTTGTCAAAAACCCATCCTCTGCGTCCCGTCCGACCAAGGCGAATTGGCGGAACTCATGGATTGGTCCCATGCCGGACTGGCTTCCGAGGATCCTGAAGAGATCAAGGCCTTCATCATCGACCGTTATAAGGAATGGCAAACCAAAGGTTTCACCCGGCAAAGCAACCTCTTGTGGGAGATATTATCGCGTGAAGCCCAAAGTGAAGAAATTGAAAAACTAATAAATATCTATCTATCATGAAAAAAATCTTTTTATCTGTGCTCTGTGTTCTGTGTTCTGTGCTCATTTATGCTTGGAACAGTCCTATACCCGTACCGGATCTGAGCAGTGCCCGTCTTCGTGTCGTAGCCCAGAACGCTGCCAACTATATCACGAACTTCGAGGCGTCCAATGCGAAAATCAACACGCAAGAAGCGTTCGATACCAAAACCAATAAGATTGCCAATGCCTTCCTTGCCCTGCAAGCCGATATCGTGGCGATATGCGAAGTGGAAGAGAACGACGAGATATTGGGTTACATCGTCGATGCAATGAACACCATCTACGGTCAGCAGGTCTATACCTACCTTACCGACGGTCTGTACGAGCATGCGAGTGCCGGTAGTTACCAAGCGCTCAAATCCGGCTTCATCTATCGCCAGGACAAAGTGACGCCACAAGGTTCGATGTTCTCCCCGTACTACTCCGGCGAATATAACCACCGCATGCGTATCCAAGCTTTCAAAGAGAAGAGTACCGGTGAGGTCTTCGTGCTGTCCATGAACCATTTCAAAGCCAAGACCGGTGACTACGAGACCACCCAGCGGCAGAATACGAATAACCTCATCTCCAAGTTGAATCGGGTCACCACCGACCCCGACATCTTGGTTATGGGCGACTTGAACGCCTACATGGGCGAAGAACCCATCAACCTTTTGGAAAATGCCGGATACGAAGAACAACTCGTTCGTTTTGATCCCAATGCCTATACCTATGATTACTACGGCAATCTGGGTATCCTCGATCATTGCATGGCGAACGCTTCGATGGCGAAACAGATCACCGGCGCTTATGCCTATCATATAAACACAGCCGGTTACTCAAGCTATAAGTATTCCGACCACGATGCCGTCGTTGTGGGACTGCGGTTAGGAGAAGATGTAAGCGAAGGCTTTGTTGTGACACCTACCGAATCGGCAGCACGTAAGATCCTCTATAACGGACAGTTGTATATCGAACTGGACGGACAGTTCTTCAACGTCATGGGAACCAAGATCCAATGATCAGCATCATCATCCCCATATATAACGCAGCCGATTATCTGAGTGCATGTCTGGATAGTCTTCTGGCGCAGACAGAACATGACCTGCAGGTGGTGATGGTCGATGACGGTAGTACGGATGCCGGTGTGACGATCGCACAATCCTACACGCAACGCGACCCTCGTTTTGTCTTGATCCAACAGTCCCATGCCGGTCAGTCTGCAGCCCGGAACAACGGTCTCAAACAGGCTACCGGTTCCTTCATCGCCTTCCTCGATGCCGATGACAGTCTGGCACCCGACTGGTGTGAACGCCATCTGGCAGCCATCGACGGCGTGGACTATGTCCAGTCCGGATACCAACGAGTCGATAAATCACAAATCACCATACGGCGCAAGCAGATCGGAAGAAATCATAAATCACAAATCACAAATCACAAATTACCTAAGCATCGTCTCCAATTCACCTCGCCTTGCATGCGTCTGTACCGACGTGAAACGATAGAAGGGATGAGTTTTGCGGAAGGTTTTATCTATGAAGATGTCTTGTGGTCGGTTGATCTGTGGGTACGAACGGCTTCTTACCGCCGCATCGACTATGCCGGTTACCGCTACACGCTTAACCCCAAAAGTACCACTGCTGCACCTCATCCCAAGGCACAGCAACGGATCTTACAAGCTTTGCGCAACAAAGCGCACAAGACCTTGTTAGGTAAAAAATGGATCGTCTATTATACCCTCCTTCGACTCAAGGCCTACTTCATAGCTGAGGGTAAGCGAAATAAGCATAATTGATCTCATCGCCCATGGCAACGGTCATATAGTGTTGCCCTTTCTCATCATCTTTGGTGGCGTCCAACACCATGTATTGCACGCCTTTGAACGTCACATGTTGCCGTGCATGCTGGTGACCGCTCCATACATACTCCACCCCGTATTTGGCCAAGGTGTAGGTCAACTCATAGGTCTCCTCCAAGGCATAGTTACTCGTGTGACCTTGCGAACCGTCCAGCTTCCACAGATGCGTATGTGTAAATACGATAATATGCCGGTATCCCTCTTGACTCTTCTCCGCCAACAGGTCCTTCAACCATTTGGTCTGCTCCGTGCCTAACGAACCTTCCGCACTGTCCAGACAAATGAACAGGTCCAGTTTCTTATTGCCGTTACGGGTATCGAACCAGTACGCCGAGCTCTTGAAGAACGAACGATAGACAGACCATTGTTTGAAGTAGATATCATGGTTACCCGGCGTGATAAACAACGTGTCCGCCTGCGTGCGCGTACCTATATGTAATATACTGTCCGCACACGCGTAGTTCTTCTGCGCATCAATCAAATCGCCTAAATGCAGCGCCATCTTCGGACCGTTTGCTGCATCGTACTGCGCCACGAAATAATCGAGGTTCCGGTGCGCTTTCTTGGTGATATGACTGTCCGTGCACACATAGATGACATAGTCATCTGCCTGCATATTCAGATGGATCTCCCCCACACTGTCGTTATAAGTTTTCGACTGTTGGAAACGCACGTTCACCGTCTCCCCCTGCGGAGAGAACATGCCTTTCATATCCAATGCCGTATCGTCATTCGCGCATGCTGCCAAAACAACCGCAAACGCTATATAGAATATCTTCTTCATATCTTTCATCTTTCAACTTTCATCTTTCAACTTTCAACTTTCAGAACCGATAGGTGAAACCGGTTCTAAACGTCGCTCCGTAGAACGTAGCATCGAGATGGAACATACCGGTCGGTTTGCATTGTGCCCCGAACACCAGTCGCCAGTTATCACCTAAATCACACCAAGCCCCGACACCGAAGAGGGGTTGCCACATGCGTTCCATCTGGTAGTCATCGATATTACTGAATAGGAACGAGAGGTTCCAGTTATTATCCTGCGGACGGCAGAAGACCTCCACCCGGTAAAGCAGGTTAAAGGGTTCCACCACATAGGTGTCGTTCGTATGCCAGTCCCGTTTCCAGTCATCGAACACACGGCCGTACATACCTAAGGTCACAGACACATAATCCATGCGGTAACCGACACCCAACGCGGCGGTCAGGTCGCCTAATTGATTGCGCACAACCGCACGATAATAGAGGTCCGTTTCGATGAACATCTCACCTACCGGCAGTTCGAACTTAGGACGAAACTGCAAAGCACCCGAATAGACATTGGCGGACGAAAGCTGCACTTTCGCTTCCATCTCAAAATAGTCGTTGAACGGCAAGAGTGACTGCACGTCCAAGTTTCCATGATGCCCCCAGGTCTTGTTATAACTGTACTCGCCTAACACCGTCAGACGGTACTCTCGCGTACCAAATCCCGGTTCCGCAGCCAACATGCCCACAGCCCCCAGAACACAGAACACCGACAAAAGAATCTTCTTCATATCAAAAATCACAAATTTCAAATTTCAAATCACAAATCACAAATCACAATTCACAAATCACAAATCACAAATCACAATTCTATAATTGTAAACCCTGCTCCGCCATGATTGACATCGCCATCCCCGAACTCAAGTGCCACCTTCCCTCGTTTGCGACGTTGGCGGTTGAGGTCATTGAGGTAGTCGCGTGTCAATTGTTTGAGCGCGCCCGTACCCGTTCCATGAAGGATTGTCACTTCTCCGGCTCCTACCATCTGCGCATCGTCCATGTAAGCGATCAGTTTCTCCAGCGCCTCATCAGCACGATAGCCTCGCAGATCCAACGTCCGCTCAAAACGCATCGTCCGACTATGCGCGATCATCGAGGTCGGATTACTCCGACTCTTCGGACTACTCGGATTGCTCGGATTCCCCAGATCCCCCTTCAGCTTCCTCAATTCGCTGAAATCCTTCATCACCTTCTTCTTAGGTAATTCGGTCTGTGCGCTGTGCGCTGTCTTCTGTACGCTCTCTTTGAGCGTCTCCACTCTCTCCCTCGCCTTCTTCGTCTTCTCCTTATCGGCCTTCGCCTCTTTGATCTCACGGATGGTACGTTCGATAGTCGCATTGGACTGTTGCAACAGTTGTTCCGCCTGTTGACGCGCTTCCTCCAGCATCTCTTTCTTCTTGGCTTTGATACCTTTCATCTGCTCGTCGTACTGCGCGATACGTTCCTCCAATGCCTTCTCTTTCTGTCGGATAGCTTGCCGTTTGTTCTCCCAGTACCGCTTATCCCGTGCGATATCTTGTAATTGCTTGTCGTAGTCAATATGTTCTTCGCCCACCAACTCGGTAGCGTACTGAATGATCTCTTCGCTCAACCCCGTCTGCCGCGCTATCTCGATGGCGAACGAACTGCCGGCTTGACCGATGGATAACTGAAACAGCGGACGCATCGCCCCTCGGTCGTACAGCATCGCGCCGTTGACAACGCCCTGCGTCTGCTCCGCAAAATGCTTGAGGTTGGTATAATGGGTGGTGATCACGCCGAACACACGACGGTTCACCAACTCCCGTAAGATGGCCTCCGCGATCGCACCGCCTAACAAGGGTTCGGTACCCGTTCCCATCTCATCGACTAACACCAACGTGCGGTCATCGGCTTGACGCACGAAGGCTTTCATATTTCTTAGGTGGGACGAATAAGTGGAAAGTTCATCCTGTATGGACTGCTCGTCGCCGATATCGATCATCAGGCGTTCAAACAGTCCCGCTCTACTCTGCTCCGCTACCGGCACTAACAAACCGCATTGGAGCATGTATTGCAATATCGCCACGGTCTTCAGACATACCGACTTACCGCCTGCGTTGGGTCCGCTGATGACGAGCATTCGGTTCTCTTCGCCACGCAAACGTATCGAGAGCGGAACCACCGTCTTGCCTTGCTGTGTATAATGCATCCAAAGCACCGGGTGTCGCGCCTCGCTCCAGTCGATAAGGGGTTCGTTTACGATCTCCGGACGGATCGCATGCAGCGTGTTCGCCAACGACACTTTGGCATTGAGAAAATCCACCTCCGCCAACATCTTCTGACTCATCAGGATGGCTTCGGTGTTGGGTCTCAGACGGTCCGTGATGGCTTGCAGGATACGTACCCGTTCCCGTCGTTCCGCGCCTTCCAACTCACGGATATGATTATTGGCATCCACCACCTGTTGCGGTTCGATGAACACCGTCTTACCGGTTGAGGACTCGTCGTGTACGATACCGCCTATCTTGCGTTTGTAACCGGGCGAAACAGGGATGACCAATCGGCCTTCGCGTAAGGTTGGCGTAGCGTCTGCATCAACGAATCCGTCCGCTTTCGCTTGCCTAAGAATAGAAGCCAAGGTGCGACCTACGCTGCCTTGCAGGTTCACTAACTCACGACGGATCCGTGCCAATTCCGGCGAAGCATGGTCCGCTAACCGACCGTAACGGTCCAGAATGCGGTCTATCTCTTTCACTATGCTTCCTAGGTTTCCTAGGGCTCCTAGGGTCCCTAGTTCCTTGAGCAGCGCATATTTCTGCCCATCCAGCCCCGCAAAGAACCGCTCTAACTCCACCGCATACGCCAGGGTCTTGCGTAACGCATCCAGCTCCGCTTCGTCTAAGAAAAGACCCTCTATCCGGATACGGGAAACGGCTTCACGCATGTCGTGGATATCACCGCGTGGGAACGTCAACATCGGATCTGCTTGCACCAGACGCATCTGGTCCGTCTGCAACAACAGACCTTGCACCGTCGCATAGTCCGTCTCCATCTGCATCGCAGCTACCCGCTCACGACCCAGACCCGACGCACAACGACGACCCAACTCTTCGCGTATCTCCACGAAGTCTATCTTCTGCTCTATGTTCTCCGGATATTTCACCCTAGGATCCTGCAATCTCTAATCGCATTAGCGCCAACGGCCTCGTTCAGTTTCTTCACCAACTCAAACCGGTTCTCGAACAGTTGGGCTTTGAGAGCAGCGGAGTTGATATGCACGATCAGCATGCCGTCTTTGACCTCCACACTACGGGTCAGGCGAGTTACCGTCTCGCCCATCACACGCGGCCATGCTTCCTCTACCTGCACGTCTAACACAGACTGCTCCAGTCCGCTCTCGCGCAGGAATGCCATCATCGCTTCTCCTATCGTTTCGCTTCCTTTCACCTTTAATCCACTAATCCTCTGATCCGCTATCTCACCCCATCGTCTTTCACTTTCTTGAGGTAGATCTTCTGCCGTGTGCGGAACACGCGTACCGTCTGATCCAGTCCGTTCAGTTTCTGTATCGCCTCGATGGTGACACCTTCGTCCTGACTCAGTTTCCACAACGACAAACCGGTATAGGACCATACATAATCCTTCGTGCCGGCTGATTTCTTCGGCGACATGTAGATACGGTCACCCACGGCCAAGTCACGACCCAAAGCGTCGTTATACTCTCTCAGATCCCGTTCCCGCACATTCAGACGGAATGCCACATTGGCGTACGTATCGCCTTCCCGTGCTTCCACGTAGTTGACACCGTTGAAGCGTTTCTTGGGGTGCATCAACAGGAAGCTGTCCCGCTCTTGACGGGCGGTCTTCGGAGCCGAATATTCGGGTTCGGGATCGTTCTTGATCACCATAATCGGTTCGTTACGATGTACAACAACGGCCTTCTTCGGTTTCTGATTATCCGGCGGTAACTGCCGGTCTTGCGGTACCGGTTGCTGCTCCGCTTTCGGACGCTCTGCCGTCGGTTCCATAGCCACTATATCCTGCTCTCCGTCCGGATCGTATGCTCCGACCGCAGCACCTTTACCCAAGGTGTCCAGACGGTAATCCTCAATCAAGCGGATCAACTTGGAGGCATAGTGCTTGTCGGTGGCGTAACCGCATTCGCGCAAACGGAACGCCCAACCCTCATAGTCATCCACGGCGATCTCAAAACAGGTTGAGTAACGGGGACGCTGCAAGAAACGGGAGTGGTCCTTGAAACTCTCTGCCGCATTGGCGTACTGACGGAAACACTCGTCTTTCTTGTCATCGTCGTAGTAATACACGCCGCCGAACCACTCGCTCGTACACTTGATGCCGAAATGGTTCTTCGCATTACGCGCCAACTCACTCTGACCCGCTGCGGACTCCAACAAAGCCTGCGCCATCGTGATAGATGCCGGAATGCCGTACTCCTCCTGCTGCAGGATCGCGGTATTCTTCCATTCTTCGATATAATCCAGATAGGTCTGGTTCTGTTTCTGCGCTGCCATGCGCATTGCCATCACAACCGACAAAACAATGAAACTGATTCTTTTCATCTTATACTGATTTTTATATTCATACAAAATGCGGGTGCAAAGATAGTGTTTTTTTTGCAAATATGCAAATAAATCGAGAAAAACTCAAAAAAAAATAAAATAAATTTGCTCATGTGCATTTTTTTTTGTACCTTTGCCGCCGAAAAATATAATGTAAAAAAATGAGCGGTTCACAACGATTCATGGGGCGTTTATCGAGATTGGGAAGGAAAGTCCTACCCGGTTCGGCTTCTCTATGGTTGTATGGTTCTCGTGCAAGAGGCACCGCACGTACTGATTCCGACTGGGATTTGTTGATATTACTTGATGAGGACAAACAGAAAAGTACGGATTTTGCACAATACGCCTACCCCTTCACGTTAATGGCTAGTGCAGATGACCAAGTGGTCATTCCTCAGATATACACTAAAAAACAATGGCAACAAATGCAATTTACGCCATTTGTCCGGAATGTCGAACAGGATAAAATAGTACTGATATGAGTTTGTCCGAGGAAGAACGCCGAATAATGGTAGAGTTGGAGATTGAGCGTGCAGAGAAGATTATGCTACAGTTTCCAACTTTAGTAGAACAAAAATATTGGGATACTTTAGTTAATAGAATGTATTATGCCGTTTTCCATGCAGTGAGCGCGCTGATGATACATAATGCTATCCAAATACATACTCATAGGGGTGCCCTAATTGCGTTTAATAAGGAATTCGTACGGACAGGAATATTCTCTGCAGAAGAAGGTCACTTGTTTTCTAAATTAGAGAGTATGCGTGAACGAGGTGATTATAATTGCTTTATTGATGCAACCGAAGATGAGGTTCTTCCTTTGATAGAGCCGTTAAAAGCACTTGTCAGCAAAATAAAAGAACAATTATAAAAAATATTTTTATAAATAAAATTAATGCGTATGATGCAAACTATGACCATAGAGTAACAAGTAAAAAGATAATCTATGTTAGACAAAAATAATTAATCTTGAAACAAAATAAACGTACTATGAATACACAAAAATATCCAATTTTACCCCCCCCCAACTGGAAAATTGTGTATTTGTCGGCATAACAGCATCCTATAAATAAGCAACGACACAGGCGGTGCGCTTTTTGCGCATTGCCTTTTATTTTGTACAACAACAAAAACAATCATATTTTTTAACTAAAAATCATTTAAATCATGAAAAAACTTCTAACACTTTTCACTGCCCTTCTCCTTTTCGGCAGTATGACCTTTGTTCAGGCTGTGACGTACACTCCCGCAGGTACACCGGCATCGGTATTTACCAATGAATGGACACCAAACACTCCTACCAATGACATGGTGCTTTCGAATGGGTTGTACGTATTCGCAAAGAAGAGCAACTTCTCGCAAACCGCAATTCAGTTCAAAGTCTGCAAAGACCATGGATGGACAACTGCTTATCCGAATAGCAATTACAGCTTCACTATTCCGAATGGCTCGAAGTATCTGATAATTACGTATAATACCAGCGGAGATGCAGTAAATGCATTTGCAATTTCATCTATGACGGTTGCCGGAGACAATGCTACTTTATTTGGAAGTACGTGGGCTCCTACTGCTACAGCCAATGACATGACCCTGCAGGATGACGGCACCTATAAGTTTGAGAAATCGGGTGTGACATTATCTAAAGGTTCGGTCAGTTTCAAGGCTTGTGCCAATCATGCATGGACAAACGCATGGCCAAGTTCCAACTATTCTCTTTCTATTCCAGAAGACGGAACATATACGATAACGATCATCTTCAATCCGGCAACTCTCTCTGTTTCTGCTACGGCTGAAAAGCAAGCAGCCAACTCTCACAATATCACAGCGACAGAAGCAACCCATTGGACATATGGTTTACTGCCGAGTACTAAAGCAGCTGGAGAAACCGTACAATTTACAGTTACTCCGGATGCAGGTTATTCTGTAGAGGTATCCAGTAGCGATGCAGTAATCACAAAGAACGGCAACACTTATTCTTTCACAATGCCGGATAAAGATGTTGCTATTTCCGTTGCCGCAACACCACTCTCATACAACATTACTTATCCTGCATCTCCGTCACACTACACCCTTGCAGGTGGCAACCCGACAAGCGGAAACACGGATGCAGCCATTAACTTCACCGTTACCCCGGATGCCCACTATATTCTGACGGTTACAGCCAACGGCACAGAATTAACCGGTGTAAGCAATGTATATTCGTTCACCATGCCGGCACAAGATGTAACGATCGCTGTGACTGCACAAGCCTACCGTTCCTTTGATGGTTCTACTCCGCTCTATCTGAATGCGGCTGCTATCGATTGGTGGTGTAATGACAATGCAGTACAACACGCTACGTTTGTTAAGGAAGACAATAGCGAAGTGGTAGTAACGGGCGTAGTGGAAGAAGGTAAGATTTACGCTTTCACTCCCGGAACCGGTTATTATAAATCGGTTAAGTTCAGTCGTCACGATCCTGCTAATGTTAGCACCGATTGGGGACATACGGATTACATCACATTGATCGGAACAGAAGCTCATGACTACGTAACAGCGTTTGCTCAGAATGCCTCAACTGCTACATGGTCCACATTTGTGCCGACTCCTTCCTATACATTCACGGCAGGAACGAAGATATACTATGATTTCACAGCTTACGGGAGCGGGGTTGATATGTATCCTGGCGGTAACCATACGTATTATGGGAATACAAGTGAGGTTAAAGAGTTTGAACTCGCAGCTGATTGGAAAGTAAACGAGAATACTACTTTATTCAAAAGCGCGGCATCTAATAATTGGCAACCGGTGCTGTGCTCCACCTTACCTACCACTGGACAAAATATGATTGTAAGTACCAATGGTTCAACCTATAGTTGGGGCACTTACGTACCGCCTGTAGAGCCTACTGTGGATTTCGTATCTTTAGGAAATACTATCGCTTCAGGTATGACGGCTAAATTCTCCGCGACATCTACGAATGTTGAGAATCCTGTTTATACATTCTATGTAAAGAAAGGTTCAGGAGACTACAGTGCCGCTGTTACATCTTTCAACTTTGACGTAGCGGATACATATACCGTAAAAGTAGAGGTTGACGGTGATGAATCCAAACATGTAGAGGCTACGAAAGAGGTAACCGTTGTAGATGGGGCGCATACAATCTATTTCATCAACCATGCTGCTTGGGCACAAGTTTACGCTCATATGTGGGGCGCTTCTCCCGGAACAGAATGGCCAGGCGACATAATGACCCTCACCACATCGGTAACAGAGAAGAACCGATATACTGTTTATGCAGTAACGTTCACGCCGAATTATACGAACATCAAATTCAATAACGGTTTTGGACTTGAGACCGGTGACCTGACAATAAACTTTGCTAAACCGTATTATTACAACGGTCAGTGGTATGCAACCTTGGAAGAATGCGATCCGATTACGGTTACATTGTCCGGTTTAGAGAATAAATATCTCGTAGGAGAGAATGCAACACTTTCTTCTAGTTCCAATCTCACTAATGCATCCTATTCTTATGAAGTAAAGATAGATGAGGGTGAGTACGTAGAATTGGAAAATAATCCGTACACCTTTGCCGTTGCCGGCGAATATACCTTCAAAGTAACGGCTACCGGTGACGAAGGAAGTAAGTCGGTTACGCAAACAGTAAATGTTTACAACCCGCTCACCCTGTACTTTGTTAACAAAGAAGGTTGGGCCACTCCGTACATTTATATCTTCACAACAGATTATTATAAAGCATGGCCGGGCGAGGCAATGACTTTGACCGAAGCAAAGACAGAGAAAAACGAGTACGCTGTTTATTCGTACACCTTCCCTGCTAATCTTTATTCAAAAGTTATCTTTAGCAATAACGGTGCAAACCAAACTGCCGACTTGGATATCGTTCCTTCTACTCCGTATCGTTATAATGGAGAATGGTTTGCAACGCTCGCAGAGTGCGACCCGAACCAAAGTGTCGATTTCACAAATGTAGCAGCAACCATACTCCAAGGTACCAATATCGAGTTTGCAGCCACCTCTACTAATATTACCAACCCTGCTTATACCTATTATGTAAAAGCGGATGGCGGTGAATATGGAGATGCCGTTACAGCTTATAACTTTGACGCTCTTGGAAAGTTTGTTGTGAAAGTAGAAGCTACCGGTGACAACACAGAAAGTGCAATCGTAAGAGAGAAGAATGTTGAAGTTTACGCTACCCGCACTTACCATAACGGCGAAGTCATCAAAGTGGACTTCTCGGATGTCAGCGGTGACGTGAAGGGCGTTAACTTCCCTTATAATAATACTTCTGAAAGTTTAAATCACGATGCAAACGGTGCAGGTACTATTAAAACCATAACCTTCAATACCGATGTCACATGGAGCACGCTCCAAGACTTCATTAAGACCGAGAAGGACGGTTGGAACGCTCAGAAATTCACCCTTCCTAATGGTTATCAGAATATTGTCAAAGTCGCAGCTGACGGTGCTTCGTACTACTGGACACTTGAACCGGCAGTTAATATCACCAACCTCAACGATGCATATATCGTAGGAGAGCAAGTATCTATCACAGTTACAACAAACCTGACAAATCCGTCGTACTCCTACCAATTGAAGATCGATGAAGGCGAATTCGCTACATTGGAAGATAATCCGTACACTTTTGCGGCTACCGGCGAATATACGTTCAAAGTAACCGTTACCGGAGATGAAGGAGAGATGGCTGCTACCAAAACAGTTTCTGTCTATGAACCGCTCACCCTCTACTTCGTCAACAAAGAAGGCTGGAGCAATATCCACGCTTACGCATATGGCGCGAACGAAGTTAAGAATGCCAACTGGCCGGGTGAGACAATGACTGCTACCGGAGAGAGTACCACCAGAAACAGTTATGCAGTTTATTCCATCACGATTCCTGCAGGTAGATATACCACAGCCATCTTCAATAATGGTAACGGCGGTTCTGGCAACCAAACGGAAAATATGACGATTGATCCTGAGAAACCATACTACTACGATGGTGAGTGGTACGCTACCTTGGCAGAATGCGATCAACCCGTAACGAAGATCTTCCTCGTTGGTTCAATCATGGGTTGGGACGCTCCGAACGCATACCGCTTCATGAAAGAAAACGAGGACTCTAAAGAAGCATCGGTAACCGTCAATATCACCGAGTACAGCGACATATCCTTTAAGCTCGTTGATAACGGCAACTGGCGCGGTTGTAACCCGCAGAAGACGATCACCAAGGATGACAACACGGTTACTATCCTTGCCGATGCTTCTGGCGAGAACGTACTGATGACTCCGTACGCAGCAGGCAATTACATCTTCACGATTGATCTGGATCCGGAATCCGATACCTATCGTCAAATAACCGTTACTTATCCGGAAGGCGAAGCAATGCCGATACCGCAAAATATCTATCTGGCTTGCGACGTATTGAACGAGTGGGCTCCGGCTGATCCGGATTACAAGTTCACGGTGGACGAAGACCTCGCTACCTTGGAGGTAACACTTGCTGAAAATACAGACTACGCCTTCAAACTCGTGCATAACGGATCTTGGTACGGTGCAAACTATAACTTCAACTACTATTGGAACACCGATGTACAGATGGTTTATGAAGCTACACAAGCTAACCTCAATGCCTTCAAAGCTGGTACATACACCTTTAAATATACCATCTCTACCAATAAGTTGACGATCCACTTCAAAGAAACCGATGCTACCGAGGTTGCGATTTCGCAATACGAGTACGCTACGCTGTACAGCACAACAGGCTTCGATGTTCCGGATGAGGTAGAGGCATATATCATCACAGGTCTTGATGGTATCCACCTGACCACAGAGCGTATCTATCGTATCCCGGCAAACACCGGCGTACTGCTCCATGCGCCGCAAGGCAACTATGACTTCTACGAGGGTGACAGCCGTTACATGGGTGTTGATGTATCCGCCAATATGCTGAAGGGTACGGTTGCTGATCAAGAGATCAATAACGAATTGGTACACTACATCCTCTCGCTGAATAACGAGAACGTTGTGGGTCTCTACTGGCCGTATGGTACCGGATCAGCACAAGGTATAGGATCGTTTGAGAACAAAGCCGGCAAGGCTTATCTGGAGATTCCGGCAGCATCGCAACCGCAAAGCGTAGTTGCTCGTCGTGGTTTCCCGCTCAGCCCGGGTGCAGGCATGCCTACCGGCATCGAAATGACCAATGACCAATTACAAATCACCAATAAGCGAATCGTCAACGGTCAGCTCTACATCATCCTCGATGGCGCTACCTATAACGCACAAGGTGCACGTGTACAATAAACAGCAAAATATTATCGCATTATGAGAACATATTTGAAACCGGCAACGTATTGCCAACCACTTATGTCTGACACGTTTGTTTGCAACATAACCTCAGTAGGTGGAGAGCAAGGTGAAGGACAACCTCAGTTAGCTCCAAAGTCAACAACCGTGGATTTCTAACGATCATTTGATCGCACAAAAAAACAGTGTCTTTCCAACCGAGAGACGCTGTTTTTGTATGGTTATGCTAAATAAATGTACAATTTTTAAGAAATTTTGCAATTATTTGGCATCATATTTGCACATTTGGAATAGTTTTTGTACCGTCGGTCCTCCCGCAAGCGGGCTCCCACCGAAGGTACGTTCGCATTGTCGTGCGGCACATATGCAATTATAGGATTTTTTGCTATCCGCTCACTATGTTTGCTTCGGATTATTAAAG
>Ga0247611_10000957_pt1 | contig 54607 bp, 46 predicted proteins | sample 177DNAGHGhighgp2_FD_192422 | JGI IMG/M metagenome (GOLD analysis project Ga0247611, IMG submission 192422) | Sheep rumen microbial communities from Palmerston North, Manawatu-Wanganui, New Zealand - 1770 DNA GHGhigh gp2 | ecosystem: Host-associated > Mammals > Digestive system > Stomach > Rumen... | reverse complement strand
ACTACTATGATAAATAGGTTTTTCAACATTATGATTAATGTTGATTACAAAATACAATGCTTTGAAGGTTAAATTTATATAATAAAAGGAGCTGTTATTCACCTTTTAGGTTTTTCAACAGCCCCTAGTATTTATGGTTAATGATTAATTATTCCCAGAAAACAACAACGGTGTCTCCAGAAGAAGTGGTATAAACATTAACTTGATGTTCTGCATCATTTTGATAAGTAATATCGGATTCTTCAACAGAACCTTCTAAAACAGAGTATCCATTAGCAGTTAATATTGGAACTAATGCTTCGAGTACAGCGTTGAATTGATCGCCACTTAAAGTAATTTTAAAGTAGTGATAACCGCTTGATTCATCTGATTTATAAACATAACCTTCGCCTTCAGCGGTTGGTAAAGCTGAAGTTAAACTAAATCCTAGTTCATACTCAGCTAAGAAATCATTTAATTCAGTTAATGGGAATTCATCACTTTCTTTTGTTGGATCGTAATAGAAGGTAAGAGTAACACATTCATAATCTTCTAACCAATCTACAACACTAACATAAATGCCGGTGTTTCCATATGTTAAGATAGCGTCATTTGGATAATCTGGATTAACTTCACTTTTTCTGGTCCATCCTAATTCTACTAATGCTGCAACAAATGCGCCTTGTTCTGCAGATGTTGTTCCATAGACATCGACAGCATAATCTCCATAAGTATCGAGATATGGTTCAAAATAAGCTTCCTCAGAGGCAGTGGCATAATCTCCAAATGGAACACTAGCGACGTTTAAACCTAATTCTTGGAAATACCCTGCAATTAATTCTGCTGGATATTCTTCAAAAGTTGTAGGTTTTACTTCAACGTATTCTAGTAAAATTCCAAAATACCAATTTTCATCAGCATCTTGTTCTGCAAACCATTCAACGCTTACTTTGCCTTCGGCAGCGCCTTCATCTTCTCTAGATGCAGCACCACCTGCAAGTGTAGAGCCTTCTTCGACAGTCCAACCAGTGTTGAATAATGCGACATAAGCTTCTAATTCTGCTTGAGTTGCACCTTCAACTTCAATAGCAGTACCGACTGGAATTTCATATTCCTTACCAAAGAATTCTATAGTTTCAGTATAGACATATGTATAGAATTCAGCGTTTTCGCTAGCAACAGTTAATGCTGGAACTTCATAGTTATAATAACCCAAAGCGGTATTTAACTCAGCAATTTCAGCGGCTGGCCATGCTTTGGTGAGATATTCCATTTCACTAACACTCTTTATTGCAATGCTTAAGCATCCATCATAGTAGTTGTAAGCGACTAAGAATTTATATTCTTTCTCAAAAGCAAAGAAGATTTTGCTTCCGTTTTCAAGTTCGAAAGAATATTCACTAATTGTAAATTCTGCAGCTGATAATAATGCGCTATAGCCACCATCTTCAGCTTCTGATTCGTAATAAATACCTAATAAATATTCACTAGGATCGGAAACATATTTTGTAGCACCTTCAACGTCTGGTATGCTGCCCTTAAATGGTGAAGGCAATTCGCTTGTAAATGCTGGATCAGTAACTTGAACAATCATGACTCCGCCAACTTCTGGGGCTTCATTTTCTTCATAATAATAACGTAGTGATACTTTTCCATCTGCAGAAGTTGCGACATATTGTTGAATTGGTTCAACAAATCCATGAACTGTCCATCCTGCTTCTTCTAATAATGCACCATAACCAGCATCTTCTTTTTCTGGATTAGCATCAAAATATGCAATAGTAGCGCCATAGCTTTCAATAAATCTGAATCTATCTCCGGCAAATCCTGCTGGAAGAGTGGATTCAGATTCTTTTCCAGCAATAATAGCATTCATTTCTGCTTGTGGGAATGAATAGAGGTAGTTGGCATCAGAAATATAAACAATCATGCATGCATGATCTGCATCATAGAAGTATTGGATGCCGTATTTACCATCTGGTGAATCTGCCATGTAGAAAATAGTTCCATCATCAGGATCTTCTTGAGCTGGATAAGTTTTCCAGTTATCTTCTGATTTTGAAAGAACATCATAGTATTGTTCTACTAATGTTGCATCACTTGAATAGCAATAAATAAGTAAGAAATGTCCTTCCTCTGGATCACTTTCATAAGTTTCATAACGATCGGCACCAGTAATTGCTGGAAGTGCAAATTCGCCACCATCAAAATCAGATGTGAATAGATCAACATCTACCTTAATATCCTCATACGAGTAATAATAAGGATCCATAGCTAATAACATGAATGAACCATTTTCAATAAATTTGTATTCTTGGTCAATACCACCAAATTGAACTTGGACGTGTCTTGCGCCTTCTTGTGTTGTAAGTTCCTTTTCATACGTATAAGATAAGTCCTTATCTTCTACTGTATATTTACCGAGTAAAGTCCAACCGGCTTCTTCAGTAAATTTTCCAGCGTAACTTGCTAATTGCTCTGGGGAAACTTCATCGCCAGTGACAACTACTAATCCATCAGATGAACTTGATCTGAACCCAATGCCAGTTACTTCTGAAACATATGGAAGAACTTCTCCATAAAGGATTTCTTTCATCTCTTGTTTTTGTTCTGCAGACCAGTCTGGTGCAGGAACTGGATCAGCGCCACAGCCAACAAGCATGCCTGTAGCTAACAAAGAAAGAGTGAATACTTTAATTGACTTTTTCATAAGTTTTTACCTTCCTTTCTTGTCAAATAAATTTTGCTATTAATATAAAATACATATGTGTGCGGATGCAAGAAAAAATTACAAAAACTCTGATTAAATCGAATAAAAATTTGTAATTATGCATAAATGAAGAGCCATTTAAACTATAAAAAATCGGTTGAATTTAAAAAGTAACAATAAGAAAGATATTTGTGTATAATTGATGCCATGGTTGTTTTAATTACAGGTGGTAGCAGTGGAATCGGACTAGAAACCGCAAAATTATTTGCTAAAAACAAAGAGTGTGTTGTTTATGTTTTAAACAGAAGCGAAGTAAATATAAAAAACATTAATTGGATTAAGTGTGATCTTTCTAATTCAAACGATATTGCTGATGCAATCAATGAAATTACTATAAAAGAAAATAAGAAAATAAATTTACTAATTAATAACGCTGGCATGGGTATTTCTGGAGCGGTGGAATATCATTCTGAAGATGAAATTAGAAAGATTTTTGATGTTAATTTAATAGGTTTGATTAACATGACTAAATTATGTCTACCATTCATGAGTAAAGGTGACAAAATTATTAACATATCTAGCGTAGCCGGCCCTATTTCTATTCCGTTTCAAACAATGTATTCGGTCACTAAAGCTGGTGTATTAGCTTTTTCTAATGGCTTAAGAAATGAACTTAGACCACTAGGAATTAAGGTCACTTCTATTTTACCTGGTGACACTAAAACCGGATTTACTTCCTCTAGAGTAAAAAGTGTAGATAATGGTAGATATGGAGATCATATCTCTAAATCGGTTTCCAAAATGGAAAAAGATGAATCTAGTGGGGTACCTGCAATTAGAGTCGCTAAAAAGATTTTTAAGGTTAGCAAAAAGAAAAACCAAAATACTTATTATGTAGTGGGTTTATCTTATAGATTTTTAGTGTTCCTTTCACGTATCTTACCTAAGAGATTTGTGAATTGGATTATTTTTAAGATTTACGGTTAATCCGCAAAATCGTAATCTAAGACTACAAAGAATTGATAATCTTTATGAAGTTCGCTTAAGTCCTTAACAAGCGAATTTTTTATTTCTTCTTGATTTTCGGTTTCATAATCAATAATTAAATCGAATGAGACAACGTTAGTTTCAACATCAACATAGAAGCCGTGCACCTGTTTAATTGCAGGATAATTTTTTGCTAAGCGATATAAATCTTCTCTAATCGCTTTTACTTCTGGTACAGAAGAGTTAGTGGCGTATATACCAACTGTTAAAATAACACCAAATTTTTCATAGGCCGCTAAAGAGATTTTTCTCGTTAATGGGTGAATTTCTTTTGCGGTTAAATCATCTCTAACTTCTATATGAATTGAGCCGACTGATCTATTTGGTCCATAGTCATTTAAAATTAAATCATATGAGCCTATGACTTCTGGGAAGGAATTCACTAATTGTTTAATTCCTAAAGCGATTTCTCTTTCGGCGCGTTTTCCAACAATGCTACTAATGGCGTTAAGTAAGAACTCAATACCACTTTTAATAATGAATAAACCAATTAAGATACCTAAATATCCTTCAATATGAACACCTGCATACATCGCTACTATGGCACCTACTAAAGTAGATGCTGATAATAAAGCGTCAAATAAAGCGTCTACTCCTGAAGCTTTTAAAGCATCACTTTTGGTCTTTTTACCCATTACTCTAAAGAATAAACCAAGAGCTAGTTTAAATAGAATAGCGACACTAATAACAATTAAACTGATATATGTATAATTAGCCTTTGTGCCACTTATTAAAGAACTAATAGATTCATATATAGCAGTACCACCAGCAATTAAAACGATGATTGCAACTATCAAACTAGTGACGTATTCAATACGTCCATGTCCATAAGGATGGTCTTTATCTGGCTTTTTAGTGGAGAGCTTAGTGCCAATAACAGTAACAATACTACTTAAAGCATCGGTTAAGTTATTAATGGCGTCTAAAATAATAGAAATAGATCCAGCGATAATACCAATAGTGGCTTTTGCGGCAACTAATAAAACATTGCCTAAAATACCAATAATACTTGTTCTAATGATCAGTTTTTCTCTATTCATCTTTAAAACCTTCTAAGACTTTATAAAGTAAACGATATAATTCCTTGGCTTCTTCTGAACTTAACTTTACTTCTTTAGCGATTTGAGGGGGAATATCGTATGCTTCTTTTTTTAATTCTAATCCTTTATCAGTTAAAGAGATAATTAATTCTCGATTATCTCGAGGTAAAGCTTTTTTAGATATATACCCTTTTATTAATAATTTATTAAGTAAAGGAGTTAGAGTGCCACTATCTAGATAGAGCTTTTCTCCAATTTCTTTTACCGAGACATGGTCTTTTTCCCATAGGACCATTAAAACTATATACTGAGTATATGTAATACATAATTTATCTAAAAATGGTTTATATTTCCTGGTGATCTCTTTTCCAGAGGCATAAAGGGGAAAACATAACTGATTAGATAATTTTAAAGTATTGTCAGGATTAAATTCATTCATTATTTCGCTAAAGCTTCCTTGATTTTTTCTTCGAATTTAAATGGCTTTTCAGTTGGTTCAAATCTTCCTAATACTTCGCCTTCTCTAGAGACTAAGAATTTAGTGAAGTTCCATTTAACTTTCTTATATTTACCTTTTTCATTTTGAGAACATAAATAAGTAAATAATGGTTCAGCATTATACCCTTTAACATCAATTTTCTTAAATCTTGGGAATTTAGTATTGAATCTTAATGAGCAGATTTGATTAATTTCTTCATCGCTATGTGGGGCCTGATGGAAGAATTGATTACATGGGAAATCTAAAATTTCAAAACCTTGTTCGTGATACTTCTCATATAAGGCCTCCAATTCTTCATATTGTGGGGTAAATCCACACTTGGTAGCGGTGTTAACAATTAATAGCACCTTACCCTTATATTGGCTTAAGGAGACATCTTCTCCTTTTTGACTTTTAACTACAAATTCATGTACTGACATAAGCTAACCCTCCTATATGTCAAATAAATTGTATACAATCTAATTTTTGTTGTAAAGACTTATTTTTCTTTCCTATATAATAGTGGAGATGACTCTGAAAAAATATTTAACAAAAATTGAAGACATGACTAATAAAAAAATAGTCCTTACTGGAGGGACTTCTGGTATTGGACTATCATTTTTAAAACATTTAGTTGATAAGAACGCTTTTGTGATTTTACTTGTTAGAAATATCAAAAAAGCAGAAGCAATAGTGAAGGAATTGAATTATCCAAATATTGATATTATTGAATATGATCAGTCTTCATATAATTCTATTAAAAAAGGAATAGACATTCTTTTAGATAAATATCCAAGTGTAGATTCTATTGTTTTAAACGCTGGAGTGATGAGTAGAACTAAAGATTTGATGGAAGGTCATCCTTATAGTATTGGCGTTAATTATTATGGAGTTCGATATTTTATCGAATATATTGCTCCTAAATTAACTAATAAAACGAAAATCATTATTCAGGGTTCTTTAGTAGCGGGCTTTCATTTAAATAAAAAGACTGATATTGAAAGTAATAACTTTAAAACATTTAAAGAATATAACATCTCGAAAATGTGTGTGGAGGCCTATACGTATAAATTAATAAAAGAAAGACTATATCCAAATATCGATTTTGTTTTAACCGAACCTGGAGTTACCTCTACTAGTATAACTAGAGATTTAGATTCATTTTTAAAACATGTTGGAAAAGTTTTTGTTTCTACCTTCTTCCATAGTGTAAATAAAGCCTCTTTAACTTTGTTAGAAGCGGTTTCTAGTAGAGCAAGTCATGGTAGTTATATTGTACCTAGAGGCTTATTTACAATATCAGGATATCCAAAATATAAGGAATTCCCTAAAAAGCGAATAAGAGAATATCTCATCAAATAATTTGATAAAATCATTTCTTTTTAAATTATATTTCGTATAATGTATGTCTTATGAATAAACGTCGATTTTTTAATACAAGGATGATCGCCACTACTGGAGTATTAACAGCAATTGAGATTGTCCTTCAAATTATTGGTAACTATGTTGTCCCTGGTGGATTCACTTCCTTAAATTTTAGTTTAATTATCATTACTTTAGGGGCGATGCTATATGGACCTGCAGTGGGTGGATTTTTAGGATTTGTTTCTGGAACAATGACTATTTTAGCCCCATCGACATTGTCTTATTTTTACTCAGTTAGTCCTTTTGGCACAATATTAACTTGTCTTTTAAAGACAACTCTAGCTGGTGTAATTGCTGGTTTAGTGATGATGATATTTAAAAAATATAATAAGAAAACTATGGGTAGTATCATTTCTTCAATTTTAGTACCAATAGTGAACACAGGCATATTTGCGATTTTTTGTTTGGTGTTCTTTATGGGGCGTTTAAGCGAAATTAATCCTAACAATATTGCTAGTGCGTTATTTTTAGGAATGATTGGAGTAAATTTTATCTTTGAAATATTAACCACAGTAATTGTGTCTCCGAGCTTGCTAAAAATTTTGGAGCAAGTATCAACAAAAAAAGAAGAATAAAAAAGCATCGAGACATCAAACAAAACTCGATGTTTTTATTTCGTTAAAACAAAATAATTCTTTTATTTGTGCCCCATAAGTCTATATAATAGACAAGCGTTTATTTAGGAAATGCCCATTAATGATTGAGATTGTTGAAGCTAAAAATAAAAGACAAATGAAGCTATTTGCGACTTTCCCTGTAAAGTTATATAGCAAATGCAAATATTATGTTCCTAGTATTGTTGAAGACGAGATGGTCATTCAAGATGAAACTAAGAATTTTTCTAAAGGCACTAGTGATTGTAAGTGCTTTTTGGCATATAAAAACGGTAAGTTAGTGGGTAGAATCTGCGGAATTATCAATCACGAATCTAATAAAAAGTTTAACGAAAAATGCATTCGCTTTAATCGAATCGATTTTATTGACGATATTGAAGTTGCTAAAGCGTTAATTCAAGCAGTGATGAATTACGGTAGAGATAACGGTTTAGACACAATCCACGGCCCTTGGGGATTTAATGACACCGATAGAGAAGGAATGTTAACAGAAGGATTTGATAAAATATCAAATTACGCTACTAACTATTCTTATCCTTATTATATAAAAATTATGGAATCTCTCGGCTTTGAAAAAGAGAGCGAATGGGTGGAATTTCAATTTGATATCAATCACACTGATCCTAGATTTCACGATGTCGCAGAACAGCTTCGTCAACAAGGCTATCGCGATTTATGTGATACCCTTGCCGTTAAAAAGATTATTAAAGAGTACGGAGACAAATTCTTTGAATGTTATAACAGGAGTTATGCAGCTTTAGATAACTTTGTCCCTGTTGAAGGAGAATCCAAAAAAGCAACCTTAAAACAATTTGGCACTATTTTAAATAGAAATTATTTCTCGGTCATTGTTGATAAATATGATAATGTTGTGGCTTTTGGAGTAGGTTTACCATTTATCGGTAAAGTATTAAGAAACGCCAAAGGCAGAATGTTTAGAGCAGCTATTCCTTTACTATTGACCATTAAAAATCCAAAAGCAGTGGAATTGGCTTTAATTGGAGTTGATCCAATTTATCGAAACTATGGTGTCCATGCCTTAGTGGTGGATCGCTTCATTAATTCGTTTAAAAAACATCATATTACGGAAATATTTATGGATCCGGTGTTAACCACGAATAGTAAAATGCTTCAAACCTGGAAAGGAATGGAGAAAACTGTTCGTCAAAGAAGACAAACATTTAAAAGGCCAATTGGAGAGTTATAAAAAGGGGCTGTTAAGAAACCTGCGAAGTTAAACAGCTCTTTTTTTATTTTTTTAACTCATTTTAATTACTTTTTATCATTTTATTATTTTTCCTTCCGTTGCTTTTAGTAGGAATTGTAATTTATGGTTTCTTAACAGTTAATCTGTTAAGTGTGATAAGACAAATGTTTAATTAAAACTTATACTAAAGTATAAATAATAGGTGATTTTATTTGTTTCTTAACAGTTTATCTGTTAAAAAGTAGAATTGGTCATAAGAAAAAAGGGCTAAATCACCTTGTAGGTTTCTTAACAGCCCCCTTTTATTTCTCGAAGAATTTTAATAGCTCTTCGTAGACTTTTTGATTCTCTTTTTCGTTTAGAATCTCATGTCTCATATTATCTAAAGTGATAACTTCTACTTGCTTATAGCCAACTTTTTCTAGTAGTGCTTTAGAAGAGGCTCTACCTTTATCAAAACCAGTACAAGGGTCATCTTTACCAGCGATTAATAAAATTGGAGTATCTTCTTTAATAGATTGATATTTTCTCGCTTTACCCATTTTCGCTAATAAGGACATTAAAGCATTAAAACTTCCAAGAGTGAATTCCACTCCACAAAGTGGGTCAGCGATATATTTATCAACATTCTCTTCATTATAACTAAGCCAATCTAATGGAGTTCTTGGGTTTTCAATAGTCTTATTAAACGCTCCAACAGCAAGACCGTTAATTAATTTAGAGTGACCTTTTGGTCCTTTAAAAACAGTAACGCATTTAGTTAATGCTTTACCAACTCCGGCAATTGGATTTGGGTTAACATATCCACTTAAAGCAACTTTAGAATATTTTGATCCATCAGTTTGCATTAAGACTCTCGAGATAATTGTTCCCATAGAGTGACCGAATAAGTATAGAGGTAAGTCTTTATATGTTCTTTTAATATATTTTCTAATTTCTTTTTGGTCAGCAATGATTAATTTATCACCTCTTTTATTAGAAATATGAGATAGAAGTGGAGCGGATTTACCGTGCCCTCTTAAATCAGAAGTCACACATGTATAGCCTTTAGAACATAGATATTCTGCAAAAGCATCATATCTTTCTTTATATTCTTCCATTCCATGGATAAACTGGATAACCGCTTTTGGATTTTTAGCTTCAAAGACCGCTAAAGATAATTTATAACCATCAACACTTTTTAGTGTTAGTTCAACTTTTGACATATTAAGTACCTCGCTTAACTATTATAGAGCAATTAAATGGAATAAAATTTAACTTTTTTAAAATATTTTTACAAAAAAATGCGTTCTTTCAACTCTATATATAATAGGGAGACTTTTATGAAAAAGAAAAATAAAAACGCAACTATAAGAAAAAAGAAAGAATTTAGATATCATAAAGTTAAGGTTAAAAATAAAAGTGGCAAAGAGATTGATATAAAACATCCTTGCTATATTTTCCTTCAAATTGGAAACATTTACATTTATGTATCATTAACACATTCATCAAGTATAAATGGATTGATTTTGATAGAATTGCGGGAGAATCCTAATTCATTGGATTTAAGGAAGTCTTATTGGATTCAAGAAATAAAAGCAGATCTTAAAAGCACATTCACAAAAGTCCTAAAAAAATGGAAAATCAACAAAGATGACGATGCTGATATCAGAAAACTATTTGATAAAAAAAGATGATTTCGCCATCGGAATAAATCCTACTTGGGCGGGAGCGACATAGGCTCACCAAATCATCTACCAATATTTAATATAATCACCATAGGTATTGTCAATAATTAATTATATTAATTGCAGTTTTTCGCACTTACACGCATAATATAAATGTTATGAAAATTAATAAGTGTTTTGAAACATTTCCAAAAAGAAATGAAGTGAAAGAGTTTTTAAAAGAACTCAAATCTTATATGTATCCAAATTATTTTGAGGATGCTGGAGATGACATATCTTCTTTTAAAAAGAAGAAATTAGAAGTTATCAAAAAGATTTATCTAAAATCAATTTGTAAAACTACTTGGGATAAGTTCTCTTTAGTGATTGATGATATTAAAGTTAAATTAGACAAAGATTTAGATTTCTTCTATGAAAGTGATCCTGCTGCGGATAGTAAAGATGAAATTATCATGGCCTATCCTGGATTTATGACAATTGCTTATTACCGCATTGCTCACGAATTATATAAATTAGGAGTGTGCTATGTTCCAAGAATCATTACTGAAATTGCTCACTCTAAAACTGGAATCGATATTCACCCAGCTTGTAAAATTGGCTGCCCTTTCTTTATTGATCACGGCACTGGCGTTGTTATTGGTGAAACAAGTGAAATTGGTAACTTTGTTAAAATGTATCACGGGGTCACTTTAGGAGCGCTTTCTTTAGAAGGTGGACATTCTTTACATGGAGTTAAAAGGCATCCAACCATCAAAGACTATGTCACAATTTATTCTGGCGCTTCTATTTTAGGCGGAGAGACTGTTATTGAAGAAAGAGCGGTCATTGGCTCAAACGTCTTTATTGTTAACTCTGTAGTTAAAGACACTAAAGTCATTTATTCAGAAAATAATATTAAAATTAAATAATTTATTATTTAGAGGTATCGTCATGAATAAGAAATTTTTCTTACCAATATTAACTATTGGATTAGTTTTATCTTCTTGCGGGAGAGATAATACCCCAGTAGCTCATAAATTAGATCATTTAGACCTTGATTCTTCTAAGTGTCAAACGACTTTTACTTATGGAGAAGAGTTTAACTATGATGGACTTAAAGTAGCTGCGGTATATGATGATAACACCTCTATCACTATAAGTGATTATAAAGTTAACGCTCCTAATATGTATGTTCTTGGTAGTCAAGATGTCAAAGTTCAATATTTAACAGTAAGCAATACTTATCAAATTAATATAGTTGAAGCACCTAGTTATTTCCCTACTAGCGAAGTTATTACTTTTTTATCTAGTAGAGGAGTAGAAAATCCTGCTAATTATTTAACCAGTAAGATAAAAGGAATTGATAAAGTTATTTCTTCTGAAATTATTGAAGAAGATATTCCTTGTTATCACATTGAAACCAGTATTACTCAAGCATATTATCAAGAAATAATGTCAGAATTAGCCTCGTTAAATTGGAATAACGGAGAAGGTGGAGTGTTAGTGGACCCTACTTTAACTGTAGGAGTGCATGGTTATTCTAAAAATAATGGTTTTGATTTTGATTTTTACGCTTATAGTGATTTAATCTCTATCCCTCCTGAAGAGGATCCAGAAGAAGGGGAAGATAAAGAACTCGACTTCCCACTTCAAAATGAAGGATATATCGTTAAAGAGACTAATTTAGATGGGAAGAGTTATACATTTAACCAAGACTTTACATTCTCTTTTGCTAATAATGGAAGTAGCACTCCAATTTCAGAAAAATCTAATTATGTAGCTTTATATACAAATAACTCTTTAACTATTTCTTCTAAATTTAAAATGAAGAAAATAGAATTTACTAACCAAGATGCTTCTCAAAATGGTGATTTAGCAGTTGGAGAAGAAAAACTAGTTAAATCTAGTGGCTTTACAACTTGGGTTGGTGAGACTAAATCTATAACATTTACCGCTATTAGCCAATATCGTTTTTCTAATATCAAAATTTCTTATTTTGAACATAGTGAACCTGTTATTGAAGGAGTAAAAACTATTAAAGAAGTTTTAGATTTCGCTAAAGAGGTGGAATATACCCCTACTAATGGGTGGTATTTAACTAATAATATTGTTACTGTTAAAGTGAAGGCGATTGACGCAATCGATAGTGTCACCACTAGTGGACTAGACGCTAATGCTCGAGGAAAAGTGTTATGTGTTGATGAAACTGGATACATAGTTTGTTCTAGTGGAGTGAGCAAATCTAACCCAATTGATTTCTATCAAAGAGTGAAAGATTATATCAAAGCAGGAACAACAACTTATATTGTGACTGGTAAATTAGCCTTCTTTAATGATGTTGCTGAGATTAAAGTTGATTCGTACCAATATGATCCTGATTTAGAAATACAATATGATTTAAATGACTTTGTCACTCCGGGAATTAATACCAGTGAACTACTTATGAATCACTGCAAATCCATTAAGACTAATAAAGATGGTTATGGAGTAGGTAAGATAATTAAGATGCCTTCACTTACTTATTTTAATAAGTCTAATGACGCTGGAAGTTACTATTTCTTAGATAAAGATGGAAAATTAGTTCCAATATATTCCTTACTTGATAAAGATAGAAGTAGTCTACAAGAAGGAAAAGTTTATGACATTATTGGCTTTGAATCTTTATATAAAAGTAGACCATCTTTAAGAATATTAGATGTTTTTATTAACTCTACAAGTGATCCAGCAAGTTTTGATTTTGCTAATGCAGTTAGTAAAGAAAACACTAAATATTTCTATAATGTTAATAGCGAGAATTCTAACTATAAAGAAGAATTTTATAATAGCGTTACTACAATCTATAAAATGGATGTTTATGTATCTTCTTATGCCTATGATAAATACACCTTTAATAGTAGTTATTATGAATATAATAAATCATATACAACCGGTAATAGCCAAGTGGCTGCTGCTCAACATTATTCGTTAGGTGTCTTTAATGAAGATCTTGAATATAAACAATTATTTGCTGATTTTAATTTGGCTAGTGCCAGCTCAAAAGAAGAAGCAGACAATTTACAATTAACTTTATATTTCACTTTAGCGTTCTTAGATACAGTGGACGGTAAAAAGATGTGGAGAGTTAATGTCTTTGAAGATTTAGTGTTTGGACTAGATTATTACGAATCAGAATCTCAAAGTATTGATTTTACTTCTATGACTCCAAGTCATGATGAAAATAAGCAGTGGTATCAACAAGGTGATTTAAAAATCACTAATGCATCCACTGATATCAATGATTATTCTTATTCTGTTTATTATCTTAAAGTAGTGGATGGGACTTCATTAACTATCGAATTTAATAAACCGATAATTGCCTTTACTTTATACCATAAAACCTATTCCTATATTGCTGGAGTGGGTGAATTAGCTATCGCTAGTTATCGTCAATTTAAAGATTACACTGTATTTTTACTCTCTGAAGCAACTACTACTATTTATATTGATGATTTTGCAGTAGGCGGTAATAGAAGTAATGCTTATTTAGGGATAGAAAGTATTACTGTTAATTATTAGAGGTGTAACATATGGGATTACGTTCAATTAAAGAAATTTTTATTACTGGTCATGGACCAAGTAGTAGTCATACTATGGGGCCATATTTTGCCTCACAATATATTTTAAAAAAATATCAAGGGCTTAAACATGTAGAAATTACTTTATATGGTTCATTAGCCTTAACTGGTAAAGGTCACTTAACCGATTACATTATTGATGTTGCCTTTAAAGATATTCCTCATAAGATTATTTTTAATAAAAGAACTAAAACCAAACATCCTAACACCATGACCTTTAAAGTGGTTGACTCCTTTGATAAAGAGCATTTAGAAAATGTCATTTCTATCGGTGGAGGCAGTATTGTCACTGTTGATAATATCAATGAGATCGGTGCTAAAAACATCTATCCTCATACACATATGAGTGAGATTGTGAAATATTGTACCTCTCACGACATGTCTTTTTATGATTATGTTGTTGAGCACGAAGGTAAAGACATCTATAACTATTTTAAAGATGTTTTAAAGGTGATGGATGAAGCCCATGAAAGAGGATTAAAAGCGGAAGGGTATCTACCAGGTAAGTTACACGTTAAAAGAAAAGCAAAAGCGATGTATGAGGCTATGGAAGATACAACCTTAGGCGTAAATGATGTCGCGATGAATGTCGCTATTGCCTCTTTTGCGGTTGCTGAGGAAAATGCCTCTGGTGGGATTATTGTTACCGCTCCAACTTGTGGAAGTGCAGGTGTACTTCCTGGGTGCATTAAATATCTAAGAATGAAACATGTTACTGATGATAATATCATCAAAGGGTTGGCTGTAGCGGGCTTATTTGGTATAGTTTGCAAGATGAATGCTTCTGTTAGCGGAGCGGAATGTGGCTGCCAAGCTGAAATTGGAGTAGCTTGCTCAATGGGAGCAGCGATGATTGCCTTTTGCTTTGGTAAAGATATTGGTGATATTGTTCAAGCTGCAGAAATTGCTTTAGAGCATTCATTAGGATTAACTTGTGATCCAGTAGAAGGGTATGTTCAAATTCCATGTATTGAACGTTGCGCGATTTATGCGATTAAGGCTATTAACGCCGTTAAATTAGCAATTGTTATTCCTAATGATGATATTCATGTTAGCTATGATGATTCAATTAGAACAATGTATCAAACTGGATTAGACATGAATAAAAAATATAAAGAAACATCATTAGGTGGATTAGCAGAAATTATCAAATAATTTTACAAAATTATAATAATTTTGCTATTATATAGAGCACACTACAAAGGAGAAAGAGTTATGTATCGAGAAAATTCATGGAAAAAATATAACGATAAACAAGAAAAAGAAGTCTATAAATTTGCTGAAGGCTATAAAGATTTCTTATCCGCTAGTAAAACTGAACGTTTAGCGGTTTTAGAGGCTAAAGCCAGATTAGAAATAGCTGGCTATAAAAACGCTGAAGAATTTAAATCAGTGAAGCCAGGCGATAAGATTTACTTTGTAAATAAAAACAAAAATGTCTGTGCTTTTATAGTTGGCAAAAAACCTCTTAAAGAAGGCTTAAGAATTTTAGGAGCCCATATTGATTCTCCTAGAATGGATTTAAAAGAGCATCCATTATATGAGAAAAATGAATTCGCTTTAGCAGATACCCATTATTATGGTGGTATTAAAAAATATCAATGGGTTACAATTCCTTTAGCGCTTCATGGAGTAGTTTGTAAAAAAGACGGATCAGTCGTTGATATCCATATCGGTGAAGATGAATCTGACCCAGTTGTTGGTATTTCTGATTTATTAATTCATTTAAGCGCTGATCAACTTCAAAAACCAGGCGCTAAAGTGATTGAAGGTGAAGCTTTAGACTTAACTATTGGTAATAAACCACTTAAAGGTGAAGAAAAAAATGCAGTTAAGGCTAATGTTTTAAAGATTTTAAAAGAAAAATATGACATCGAAGAAGAAGACTTCATTTCTGCGGAAATCGAAGTTGTTCCAGCTGGAAAAGCTAGAGATTATGGTCTAGATCGATCCATGGTTGCTGGCTATGGTCATGATGATAGATGCTGTGCTTATACTTCTTTAATGGCGTTAATTGACACTCAAAGCGTTGAACATACAGCTTGCTGTATTTTAGTTGATAAAGAAGAAATCGGTAGTGTTGGCGCTACTGGAGCCCAATCCCGTTTCTTTGAAAACGCCGTTACTAAATTATTAGAACTTTCTGGAGAAAAAGATCCTTTATGGGCCGCAAGAATCGTCTTTGAAAATTCTAAGATGCTTTCTAGTGATGTCTCTGCAGGATTTGATCCGCTTTTCCCAAGCGTTTCTGATCCAAATAATGCTGCTTATTTATCTTATGGCTTAGTATTTAATAAATATACTGGTGCTAGAGGTAAATCAGGAAGTAACGACGCTAACCCAGAATATTATGCTTGGATTAGAAGAGTGATGGATGATACTAGTGTTAACTGGCATAATGCTGAACTTGGTAAGGTTGACCAAGGTGGTGGAGGTACAATCGCCTACATCTTAGGAAATTACAATATGAATGTTATTGACGCTGGCATCCCAGTTTTAAATATGCACGCTCCTCAAGAAATTGTTTCTAAAGCCGACTTATTTGAAGCCTATAATGGATATAAAGCATTCTTGGGGGCTAAATAATGGAAGAAGCAGTAAAAGACAATTCTTTAAAAGCTAGATGGGCTAGATTTCATAGCAAATTAAAACATACATTTACAGAAACAAAATTTGGTCAAGTTTGGATTAAATATCGCTTACAATATTTAGCCTATACTCTTCTTATGGAAGCGGTGATGGCAGGCTTATATTTTATCGCTACACGTATTCCTACTCGAGTGGTGACATTTGACACTACCATTATTGATGACAAGATTCCATTTATCTCGTATTTCTATTTCTTCTATTTGTTCTACTATGTAGTTCCAGAATTAGCGTTATGGGCATTATCGTTCTGGGATAAAAAGAAATCGCTAAATTTAACTAGTTCATGTATCGTTATGTCTTTCTTAGCGTTTATTTGCTATTGTTCTTGCCAGGTGAGAATGGTGCGACCAAATGCTGAAATGGAAGTTGCAAAGTTCGCCAACTTCTCTAGCGTCTATAATTTAGATACGTTCTTTAAGTGGGCAGTTAACTTACAATACACTAAGCTAGATCCTATCCCAGTTAACTGTATGCCGTCTTTACACTGTGCAGTATCTTCTGCAGTAGTATTGACCGCTATTCCTACTGGAAAAGGAGAAGGTAAATTTCCAATTGGTTGGCGTATCTTCTTTGGCTTATTCGGCTTAGGAATTATCCTTTCTACATTTATTATCAAACAACATTATTTCTTTGACGCTATCGCTGGAACATTTGGATTTGTCCTAGCGTACTTCATTATGAAGCTATTAGTTGTTCCTGCAATTGATAAACATAGAGAAAAGAAACAATTACTAAAAGAACAACTTCCTAGCGAAAACTAATAAGGTTTTATTATACTGAAAAGGTAATTTAAACTTATATTTTGAGGAAGTTGCAATTAATTATTCAATTAACGCTAATAAGGTTTATCTTTACAAAGGGAATAGATTTATATAAACTATTCCTTGCGATTTGGCGAACGTGGTGAAGTGGTTAACACATCTGGCTGTGAACCAGACATTCGTGAGTTCGATTCTCATCGTTCGCCCCATTCTCAAAAATTGACACCAATTTGTAGTAAAAAAGTTGGTGTTTTTTTGTATATTTATATATACTTTAGTATATATAAAATGTAAGCGTTAATGTTTTACAGGTATTAAAAACTCGAACTAGCGAATTATCCGTTGGTTCGAGTGTTTTTTATATTCCAGGGCATTAAAGCATCTATTTCTTCTTCCGTGGAATTATATCTTAATTTAGTCAAAAGCATCTCGGTGAATTCACCAGGATCATACCCATTTGCCCTTGCGGTTTGTTGGATTGAAAAATATATCGCAGAACTATCAGCCCCATTTTTAGTAAATGAAAATAAGAAATTCTTTCTAGTGATAACAAAAGGCAAGAATTTTAAACAACAAATAGATATTAAATATGGTATTATTCGAATACCTTCTCTACCTGTTTTTTCCGAGATAATGGTGATTAGGAGAATTTTCTTGAATCCAATTTGGGTTATGATAATATAATAGTGAGCTGTCCGAAAGGACTGGGTTCACCATTTAAGGGCAGGACGCCCTTTTTATTATTTTTATGAAAGAATTAAGTGTTTTTGTTGATGAGGCAGGTGTATTTGGACCCTATGATTATAGGGATCCTTATTACATTCTTTCTTTTGTGTTTCATGAACAAGACGACGATTTATCAAAAGAAATGACTTATTTCCAAGAAAACATCAATAAACTTGGTTTTGATATTAAATCATTACACGCAGGACCAATTATTAGAAGAGAAGAAGATTATAAAAATGTCGACAGAAAATTACGACAAAGGATATTTAAGTCTATGATGTCGTTCTTTAGAAGAACCCCACTTAAATGCAAATCAATTTACATTGAAAAGAAACATATGGAAGATGATGTGGAAATGGTGGGCAGATTATCCATGGAATTAAAAAGATTTATTCAAGATAATTTGAAATATTTCTTATCATTTGATGTTATTAAGATATATTACGATAATGGGCAAATTCCAATTGCCAGAATGCTTTCAACCGTATTTAGAATGAAGTCTTCTTACCAAGTTATCAAGACTATATCAATTCTAGTTATGGTTTCTCAACATCAACCAGTTCAACCGATACTAGTACTAGATATTGTAGGACCACTGATTGGGCTAGAGCGAGAGGTGCATATTATTACGCAAACAGCGCTTCTTACCAATGCAATGGTTACTATTGGACTCGTTCTCCTGACAGCGACTCCTACGACAACGGCGCGTGTGGTGTCAGCCCTGGTGGTGGCATCTGGGGCTACGGCGTCAACAACACGAGCCTCAGTGTACGCCCCGCTCTTACAATCAAAATTGCGTAGTTCACGAAGCAATAATCAAAAAATCAATCACCACCTCTCATCCAAATCTGAAGAGGCGGTTTTCTTGTATGACGAGCATGTCATATATCTACGGTGAAAGTCCGAAGGGAGGTATTTGCCGACCAACCCGATAGTGATTCCCAAAGTGCCTCTAGGTAACTATGCATGAAAAGAAGGGATAGCGAAATCGTGGCCTAACGAATAGAAACCTAATATCAAGGCGAATTAAGTGGACAAGTTGACAAGAAACAACAAAGTCCAAAAGGCAAACGTAATCTTAATCCGTAAATTAGGTAGGTAAACGAGGAAAGATATATAACTTATCCCGTGAGGTCCTATAGAGGAGAAATCCTAGAAAAGCGAACTATAGGAAGTCAGCAGAGGTCATAGTACTCAATAGAGGAAGGACCAAACAATTTATATCGCTTTAACAAATGTATGTTCTAAGATGTATCCGACAGGAAAATGTATGAGCGTATCTCAAAGAATATCCAACACGTAGGAATTAAATCTTAGAAGCGGAAAGGAGAAGAAGCGGAAAGTATGTCTAAATTACTAGACTCGATATTATCCGATAGCAACATCGCCTTAGCTACTAAACAAGTAAAAGCAAACAAAGGTAGCGGGGGCATTGATAACATTACTATAGAGCAAATCGATGAGTATATCAATTATTCTAGAAACTTTATGGTAGGAAAAACTAAAAGAATAAATAACGAAACAATGTATTTTATTCAGCCAAGTAATCCTTCTTTTTATGATTTAGAAAAGGCTTCTATTAAAGATAAAGGCATCACTATTTGGAAACAGTCTAGAAAAGTAAATATTGGCGATATATGTTATATGTATATCGCTTCTCCTATTAAAGCGATTAAATATAAATGTGAAGTAGTGGAAACTGATATCCCTTATGAATATAAATCCAAAGAAGTATCAATGACTAAAGTTATGAAAATAAAGCTACTTAAGAAGATAGATAATAACAATATTAATATTGAGTTTCTTAGATCATTAGGTATCCCTTTATTAAGAGGACCAGTGACAATATCTAAAGAAGCCGCAAGTAAGATAGAAAAAATGACAAAATAAAATGTTATGTCTACTTTTCGTTGACTAGTCCAATTGAGATGTCTTTTTATAAATTGATAAAGTGTCGGTTAACCGATATAATATAGTTATGACATTCTTAGATTTACTTTCAGAAAAGAAAACTACTGTATATTCATTATCTTTGGATAGTGGAGTACCTAGAACAACTTTAACAGATATCGCTTCTGGTAAAGCTGATATTTTAGAATGTTCTGGAAAAACATTATTAGCAATATCTAAAACTCTTAATGTTTCTATTGAGGATCTTCTTTCTTTAGAAAGAGAAGAAGCTAAAACTGTTTTGCCAGGTTTTTTAATTGATTCAATTAACGATTATCGTAAAGCAATACGAAAAGATAGTACTCTAATTGATTGCTACAGCGATCAGCTTAACAGCTCAATAAATGTTGCGGAAGTAGAGAATTTAATCTCTAAAGAACAAGCAGATAGACTGCGTATGAGATATTTTTGGAGGCAATAACTATGATCGATTTTGCAACCAAGATGCTTGGTGATTCAATTGCCGAGTAAGTTCACTTTAAGATATTGTTATGAGATTAAAAGTAGATTCTGTTATTTCTAATGAATATCCTGAAGATTTAACCATTCAAGGGCTTTTAGATTATAAAGATATAGAAGCAGTACCGTGGCTAGTAATTTCAGTAAACGGAGTGTTTGTTAAAAGAGAATATTTTAAATCTCATGTTTTAAATGACGGAGATGAAATAGAACTTATCTATATTAGAGGTGGAGGATAATGAGCCGATATTCTCGTCTTTTAGAACTTAAAGATATTTATTTAGAACAACTTCTTTCTCTTGCTCAAAAAAGAGTACTTATTATTGGAGTGGGCGGAGTTGGTCAACATGTAGCGACTTATTTAGCCACTAATGGAGTAACTAATTTAACTATTGTGGACTACGATAAAGTCGAATTGTCTAATTTAAATAGACAAATTTTGTTAACTGAATTAGACATAGGAAAACTTAAAGTTGATGTTGTTAAAAGTGCGTTGTTAGCAAAAAATAGTGAGGCGCATATTAACTCAATTAATCTAAAAGTTGATGAATCTAATATTGATGAGTTAGTTAAAGGCCATGACTTAGTTATTGATGCGGTAGATAACTGGAAAAGCAAATTATTTATCGCCAAAGCGTGTAAAGATAATAAGGTGCCATTCTTACATATTGGAGTGGATGGATATAAAGGACAGTATTGCTTATTTATTAATAAAAGCTTATTAGATATCACAAATTCCGATATTATTTCCTCTCCTAAAGATGGAGTTTTTGGCCCGATGGTGGGCATTATATCTTCTTTAGCTAGCATGCTCGCTATTAAGTATTTATTAGGTGAATGTTCTGGTTTAGACAAAATATATTATTTTGACTATAACTCATACAGACTAGTTGAAATGCTAATTTCATAAGATTAAAATATTTTTGTATCTAAAGGAGATTTTTAAAATGAAAAAAGTTATGGGCTTAATTAAACCATACTTAAGCTTAATCTTTGGTGTTTTATTCTTTTTACTCTATTTGAACTGGATTCGTGCTGACGGAAAGGTGTTTGCAATTGGTTTAGTTGCAGTCATTATTTCTTCTTACTACCTCTGCGCTGGAATTTTAGGAATTGTTCTAGGAGAGAAGATGCCTGCTGGTTTAAAGAAAGTGTTAAACATCTTATCTGTTTCTTTATTCCCAACATTCATGTTTGTGTTCTATCTACTTAGAGTGATTGAAAATTCTGATTTCATGGGACCAACCGCTTGGGTAATTTATCCATTATGCATGGGTGCCTCCTTATTGATGGTTGTGTTTTACATTATATCTAGATTTGAAAAGAGCGCTGTTATCGTTAGATTAACTGGATTATTTGCTGCGGTTTTCGCCATCGCTTTAGTCACTGACTTATTATTTGATGCACAGGGTAATGAAGCAACATTTGCTACAATTGGTGTGGTGACATTATTAGTTTACGCAATTTATATTGTTTTATTATTTAATTCCTTAGCTAAAGAAAAAGCTGAATAAATCAAAACTTATTTATTAAACTACTAGCCTCGTATTTACGGGGCTTTTTCGATATTGATTAAATAATATGGCGGAGTAACTAATTTTTTAATAAAATTATTGCTAGATGAATATTCTTCTCACTAATGATGATGGATATAACGCTTTAGGGATTAATAAACTAAAAGCGCTTTTAAGTAAGTACGGAAAAGTGATAGTAGTAGCCCCAAAAGAAGTGATGTCCGCTAAGTCTGTTTCATTAAATTTAACAAAGCCAATTGAAGTTATTAAAAGTAGTGAAGAATTATATATTGTTGATTCTACCCCTGCTGATTGCGTAGCGTATGCTTTAAGTAGCATTAATATAAAATTCGATCTTGTAGTATCTGGAATAAACCATGGACATAATATTTCTTATGACACGATGTATAGTGGGACAATTGGAGCGTGTTTACAGGCTTTAACATATCGTATCCCTGCTATAGCGGTATCTGCTGAGCATAATTTCGAATTAGTGGAATCCTATTTTGATGAAGTGATGTCGTATATCAAAACTAATAACTTATTATCTAATGAATATTTATTAAATGTGAATTTTCCTTTAGGGGATATTGTTAAAGGCATCAAAGAAACACATATCTTCTATAGAAAAGAAGTGACATATTATCAAGAAGTAGAAAAAAACAAATATCAAGCATTACGAACTTTAAAAGATGAAGAATGTGATGATACCTCTAGCGATGTCTACGCGGTTCATCATGGCTACATATCAATATCTAAATTGGGGAGGACATTAGATTATGAGTGAAGTTGCATTAAAAGACGGAAGAGACATTAAAAATTATAAGCCACGAAAGAAAAAGATGTGGTGGAGATACCTATTGATGTGGTTTGCAGGATTTTTATCTTGTGTTTTAGTCATTGGTATTGTCGGTGTTCTTATGGGAACTGTGTTTAAAACTGGGCAAGTCGTAGGAATGTTTGGTCTAGATCCTAATAGTCTTTTACAACTTGACTATCAAAATAAAACCATTCTCCAATTAATTATGGATCTTCCTAAGCAAAAATATGAAACATTAGGGGATATCTATAAGATTACTCCAATGGCGAAGTCTTTAATTGAAGACACCGTGAACCCTGTTTTAGAAAAAGAATTACATTTTACATATAACTGGGAAGTGATTTCCACCAAACCATTTAAACTCCCTGCCGAAGAAAGAAAAGACGGCTCAATTGACACAAGTGAAGATTTATCAACCTATTTAGGTAGAGCGATTAAAACTGGTGTTTATCTAAGCGACTTCTTCCAAACTGGAAGTATTCCTTCTATTGTTAATTTATTCTTATATCCAAAAGATGAACATGGTAATTTTGATCTTAATAGTCCATATTGCTTAATGGATTATATCACCGCTGGAGAAACCGGCTTCTTTGATAAAATTATGAAAAGCGTCAAAGTCAAAGATTTTATTGAAAATAAAGACGATTATCCTCTTCTTAGAGAAGATGGAGGTATCGGAGGCTGGACACTTGATATGTTTACCGATAAAAACATTGATGGATTAAGCCTTAGCTTATTCATTGATGAAAAATCTACCGACCCATTGATGCAAGAATTAAAAAAATGGACTATTGGTGATTTGAAAAAAAGCGACCAATTTGATGATTTAAGCCTCAGTTTATTTATTGGTGAGACTGATGATCCAATTATGGAAAAAATTGCTAGTTGGACAGTTGGTAAAGTTAAAAAAGGTATTAGTGTTGAAGATTTTGATGATATTTCTTTAAGCGCTTTTATCGGTGAAACTAGTGACCCATTATTATCTGAATTATCTAAATATAATGTTGGTCAATTAAGAACTGGAGCGTTTGTTGATGATTTATCTTTAGGCTTATTAATTGGTGACACTGATGATAAATTCTTAAAAGTAGTGTCTACTTGGACAGTTGGAGAACTTAAAAGTGACGCCGAAGGAAAAATTAACAATTTATCTTTAGGCTTATTCTTACCTTCAGATTCAAAAGATAAATTAATTCAATATTTATCAACTTTAACTATTGAAGATATTAAAAAACCTGAGACATTCAAACAAATTAAATTAGCGGATATTATTCCTGTGACTTCTTCTAGCCCTCTTATTCTTCAGGAGATTGTTAAAAACGATCGCACGATTCAATGGTTAGAAGAAACAAATTTATATAACGAATTTACTGTCGGCCAAGTCTTTGACACTTCTAAGAGCTCCTTAATGGCCGCTCTTAGCGGTGTATATCTTGCAGATTTAGAAAAAGAAGACACAATCCTAAATTTAACATTAGGACAAGTTCTTCCATCTACTGATCCTAACTCTATTGTTGCTAAATTTTCAGGTAAAACCCTAAAAGAATTAAAGAACATGGACTTCTCTAAGGTCACCTTAGGAGAACTTTATACTGATGCAGAAATTGAGGCCAATAGCATTTTAAAAGCCTTAGGAAAGACTACAAAAATTAGTGATTTATCTGATCCTTCTACTTTAACAAAATTGCATTTAGGTGATATCTTAACCGATTATTCTAATCCAATTATTAATGCGTTAAAGGGATATACAATTAATCAAATTCCTTCTGAAATTAACAATTTAAGTATTGGTACTTTAGTTGATGTTACCGCTCCAGGAACACCACATATTTTAAAAGTATTAGCCACTTCCACTTTAAATAGTCTTTCTAAAGATATTAACGATTTAACTTTAGGACAAATTTTAGATATTAATGTTGATAGTCCTAGCACAACCCAATTAATGAAAACTTTAGCGGGTAAGAAAATTGACGAACTTAATGGCTTCTTATCACATATTAAATTAGGAGATGTCATGGACTTCACTGATTATCCAAATTTAAATAATGATACAGTAAAACAAACAGAGATTAATCATATTGATGAATTAATCAATACATTAAAAAACCATCTTAAATTAAAAGATGTTGTTAATATTGGTGAGGGGTCTCCAAAAATCTTAGACACTTTGAAAGATGAATATTTAAAAGATCTTCCTACTCAGATAAATCTTTTAACTCTTGGTGATTTCATGGAGATTACTCCTTCTTCTCACCCATTACTCAAGGCTTTACAAGGTTATACTTTATCTGAATTAGAAACCAAAATTCCATCAATTCAACTTAACCAAATCATGACCATCACCGAAGAAGGTTCTCACCCATTACTTTGGGCACTTAGAGAAAGTACTCTCTCTTCTTTAGCTGGTGATATTGCCACTAAAATTAATAGCCTTACTCTTGGTCAAGTTTTGACTATTGATGGTTCTTCTCACCAATTACTTCAAGCTTTACAAGGCACTCCAATTTCTGAATTATCAACTGCAATTCCTTCTATTGAACTTGGTAGTATTATTTCTACCAATTCTTCTTCCCCACAATTATTAAAAACTTTAGTGGATAATCACGTCACTATTTCTGGCTTATCAGACGCAATTAGTTCAATGACTCTTTCTCAGATGATTACTATTGATACTGAAGATTCATCCACTCCACAAATTTTAATTGCTTTAAAAGATGTTCACATTCTTGATGGCAAATCTTTAGTAAACAAAGTTAATTCCTTAAAACTTAAAGATATTTATAAGCAAGACGATTGTGTTGGTGTCTTTAAATATTTGTGGGATGAAAATAATGAAGGCGATTTAGCAATTTCTCAAATCCCAAGTGCGGTTAATAACTTACCACTTACCACTTTGCTTGAAGAATATATCTATATTAATGATGACACCCAAGCTAAATACTATGATGAAGTCACTCATGAATATTTCACTTATAGTGAATTTATAGGTGGCGCTATTCCTGAAGAACATGAATACATCAAATATCGAAGGATTAATGCGATTTATTGGTTCTTGTTAACTGAATCAACTGAAAACTTTAGTGATGATGAAAAATACTATGTACTTAAAAAGGGCACTGCCTATACGATTAATAACGGATTAGGCAATATCACCACAAACTTCTCTTATCACATTAAAGAAGAATCATTATTTGAACTATATGATGCCGGATTATTAGACTCTAGCGCATTAAGTAGAAGCGATTTAGAAAATAATAAATGGAAGGGAGAACCAGTTGGCAATCTCACCATGTCAGAGTTTATCGCAATCTGTGTGGGTTTACTACCATCCGCATAAACATTTATATACAACAATTTTTAAATTGTTATATAATACAAAAGAAAAGAGGAAATAATATGCCATTAGTTAACACTATTGAAATGTTTGAAAAGGCCTATAAAGGTGGATATGCTATCGGGGCTTTTAACTGCAACAATATGGAAATTGTTCAAGCCATTACTGAAGCAGCCAAAGAATGTAACTCTCCAGTCATCTTACAAGTTTCTGCTGGAGCAAGAAAATACGCTAAACCTGTCTATTTAAAGAAAATGGTGGAAGCAGCAGTAGAAGATACTGGTTTACCAATCGTTTTACATTTAGATCACGGTGCAGATTTTGAAATTTGTAAAGATTGTATCGATGGTGGATTTACTTCAGTAATGATTGATTGCTCTAGTAAACCATTTGAAGAAAATATCGCTATTACTCGTAAAGTAGTAGAATATGCTCACGCTCATAAACCATATGTTACCGTTGAAGCTGAACTTGGTACTTTAGCTGGTATTGAAGATGATGTAAAAGTCGAGCACGGTGCAGAAAGCTACACCAAACCAGAAGACGTTGAAGAATTCGTTAAAAGAACTGGATGTGATAGCTTAGCTATTGCTATTGGTACATCTCACGGTGCTTATAAATTTAAACCAGAACAATGTACTAGAGATCCAAAAACTGGAAAACTTCTTCCACCTCCTTTAAGATTTGATATCTTAGAAGAAGTATCTAGAAGACTTCCAGGATTCCCAATTGTTTTACACGGATCAAGTTCTGTTAACCAAGAATACGTTGATATTATTAATGCACATGGCGGTAAACTCGTTGACGCGGTTGGTGTTCCTGAAGAACAACTTAGACACGCTGCTAGATTAGCGGTTTGTAAGATTAATATCGATAGTGATCTCCGTTTAGCAATGACTGCCGGAATTAGAGAACACTTTGAAGAACATCCAGATCACTTTGACCCACGTCAATATATCGGTGATGGACGTAAATATGTCAAAGAATTAGTGAAACATAAAATCACTGAAGTTCTTGGTTCAAACGACAAGATTTAATTTAATTCATTAAATTATAGGAGACAGAAATGTCTCCTTTTTCTTTTCTTTATTATTTTAGTATAAATGCAAATAGCATTATAATAGCGTTGAAATTGCGTTACAAAGAGTTATAATAATAGCGAGAGGAGGTACTATAAATGAGTAAAAGTATTTCTAATGTAAGTTTCAGAATTGACACAGATTTAAAAAATGAGGCCACAAGCTTGTTTGAAAGCTTAGGCATGACACTTACTACAGCTTTTAACATTTTCTTAAGACAATCTGTTAGAGAGAAAGGTCTGCCTTTCGCTGTTACAACAGTGACACCTAACAAAGAAACTCTAAAAGCTATCGAAGAAACTAGAGAAATATTGAACAATCCTAATTCTAAAGGATATTCTCTAGAAGAAGCGCTTGATGAACTTAAGAGATGACATTGATTGTCAAATGGACTAATAGTTTTAAGAAAGATTATAAAAAAAGCCATTAAACGTGGATTAAAAATTGAGAAACTAGATCTTGTTATTTCTAAATTAGCTAATTGCGAGAATCTAGAAGATAAATATCGAGACTATGCATTAACTGGCGAGTTTATTGGCTTAAGAGAGTGTCACATTGAACCTGATTGGTTATTAATCTATGCAATCGAAAACAATTCATTAATTCTTACATTATCTAGAACTGGATCTCACTCCGATCTGTTCAATTAGCAAAATATTTAGCAGGCCCTATGGTCTCCTTTTGTTATACTTATAATATGAATATTATTTTTATATGCCATGGTAATATATGCCGTTCCCCAGTCGCAGAGATTATCTTTTCTGATTTGGCCAAAGAAAATAATTTAGATATTAATGTATCGAGTAGAGCGACTTCTCTAGAAGAAATAGGTAATGACATCTATCCTCCGATGAGAAAAGTATTACATAATCATGGTTATATTGATGTGCATCATTCCGCCACTAGAATCTCTAGAAGCGAATTTGAATCCGCTGATTTCATATTTTATATGGATAAGAATAACTTATATTATTTAGAAAGATTATTTGGACCTAGTGATAAATATCATCTTATTACTGAATATTTAGATAATATAGAAATAGAAGATCCGTGGTATACAGATAGATTTGAATTTGTTTATCAAAGAATTAAAAAAGCAGTGGCGGCAATCATTAAACACATAAAAAAATAACTCGGTTTAACCCGAGTTATTCTTTTTTAAAGAATAAAGATTATTTTTCTTCTTTCTTTTCTTCTTCGGCAGGAGCTTCTTCTTTTTTCATTTTCGCTTCTAATTTTTCTTTAGCTTCAACACCTTTTTTATGAACACTATTAATGACCTTAATAATGATGAAGAGGATGAGAGCGACTAATAAGAAGTTAATAATTGCAGAGATGAATGCGCCCCAATCAATATAATTGGTTTTAGCCCAGTCAATTTGCTTTACAATTTGTCCACCTACTTCGGTTTCCATATAAATAGGATCGCCTAAGATAGTTCTTGCAGCTTCTAATCCGCCTCTACCACCAATTAACCAGTTGATTAATGGTTGAAGAATGCCACCTGTTAAGGCTGTAACAATTGCGGTAAACGCACCACCGATAATGACACCAACGGCCATATCCATGACGTTACCACGGGTAATGAATTCTTTGAACTCGCCAAAGAATCCTTTCTTATTTGGATCTTTTGCCATAAATAATTTTGTCCTTTCGTTTTAATAATAATTCAAACGACTTTAATTTTAAATACTTTTTGTTTATTATGTTGTTGAGGAAAAAATATGATTGATTTACATTTACACCTTGATGGTTCTTTAAGTTTAGAAGATTTTAAATATTTAGCGCAAAGAAATCACGTTTCTTTAGGGGATGATTTTCCAAAGAATGTTCGTGTTCCGGAAGGCTGTAAATCGTTAGAAGAATACTTAACTAGATTTGACCTACCTTGTTCATTACTTCAAGATGAATTTTCTATTGCTTATGCGGTCACAAGTTTAGTAAATAGATTATATAATTCTGGCTATATCTATGCCGAAATTAGATTTGCTCCTCAGCTTCATACTTTAAAAGGAATGTCTCAAGAAGACGCAGTAATATCTGCGATTTCTGGACTTAAGTATGCTCTTAAAGATAAAAGTGGATTTGACGCTAATTTAATACTTTGCTGCATGAGGCAATCACCAGTTGAAGTAAATATGCCTGCTATTGAATTAGCGGACAAATACCGCATGGATAAGGTTGTTGCTGTTGATTTAGCGGGTCCAGAAGCTTTCTTAACTGGAGATCACTATACCTCATTATTTAATGAAGCTAAAAAACGTAATCTAAATATTACAATTCACGCAGGAGAAGCGTGCGGTAGTGATGAAGTTATTAGAGTAGTTGACTTACTTCACGCTCAAAGAATCGGGCACGGGGTTCACTTAGAATTAACTAGAGAAAATACTAAGAAAATGGTGGAAAAAAGAATCACCTTTGAATTCTGTCCTACAAGTAACCTACAGACTACATCATTACCAGATTATAAATCAGTGCCTTTAAGAGAGTTTGATAGGTATGGAATTGCGGTTACAATTAACTCTGACAATATGACTGTAAGTGACACAGATGTTTTAAAAGAATTTAGACATTTATATCAAGAATTCAAATTACAAAAGCATGAAGTTAGACATTTTTTAACTAACTCCATTAATGCTTCATTTACTGATTTAGCTACTAAGACAATGTTATTAAATGAATTAAATAAAAAGATCGATAGTTACTTCGATCTCATTATTAAAAAATAAATATTAATTATTTAACGTAAGTAGATAAATATAACTCCACAATTGGGTTGTGAAAGATCATTTGCGATGGATCTTTAGGCAAATATTCTATGTCGCCTTTATGTGCGATATATTTTTCTTCTACTTCTTTGCCGTTTAAAACGTATTGATCACCAAATTGACTGAGCATTGGACTTGCGCTTACTCTTTCTTCTGTAAAGTATGAATCGAAAGTATGGTTTGCTCCTAAATAGTCATTTAAAACGGTAATCATATCGGTGATACGTCCATTTTTCCATCTTTGGAATGTTGGAATCATTCCTTGATCGCTTCCATGATTATAACCAAAGACAGGATTAAATTCTGTATTGCTTAATCCATATTTATCTTTAATTGGTTGATAACGGTCTGTTCCGCGATATTTTTGAACATCAAAAATGTATAATGGTTTTTCCATATTTGATTTTTCTTTGTTTTTTTCAGACCAAGCATATAAAACATTTTTATTTACAAGCTTACAATCTCCACATTCACTACGAGCAACATAGAGATTAAATTCTTCATTATCTGCAATTTTTTCATCAAGGGCATCTTCATCCAAATAATACATATGTGGAAGGTAAATGTTTTCTAACATGAAATCTTTGAACACATAGTAATCTTTGAAAATGCTAATGTCTTTTAATTTTCCGTACACCGTTTGCCTAATTAATTGTCCGCGTCTAAAGAAACAAATAGAAGGCATATCAGCTTCAACAGCGTATATTCCATATCTAACTTCTTCACTTAAAAGAGCGTTAACATTAATTGCAGGGAATTTAACATTGTAATCATTCATGAATTTAATTACTGATGGTTCAAAATCTCCCCAACAGTTACATCCGGATTTATAAACTAATAGAACAAAACTCTCATTAGTGGCTATTTTATTTGCTAGAGTGTCATAGCCAATAACAAAATCATTTAAAGAAACAATGTCATTTTTGTAATCATAACCATAGTCTAAAGCAATCTTGCTGGTATCAATATCTGAACCTCCACAAGACACCATAGTTAGGGATGTAAATAGTGATAAAAATAATAGTGATTTTTTCATATTGTTTCTTTAAGTATATTTCAAAGTGAGTTTTTAGTCAAAAAACACTGCAAAAAAATGATATAAAATCTAAAAAATTATTTTTAAATAAAATACTGATTAAATCTAAATATTTTGGCTATTTTGACAGTTCAAAAAAACGATTCAAAAACAGTTGATAAAATTTTTATTTGTTTTTTAATTATTTTTCCTTTATATTTTTTTGCGAAATATTGAACAAATATTCTCACTGATTTTTTGAAAGGTTAGGGATTAAATATGGCGAAAGAAAACTGTATTATCTCACTTCAAGGTGTGAACAAAGTCTATGACGGCAACACTGTCGTTAATGATTTTAACCTTGACATTACTAAAGGTGAATTTGTCACCTTCTTAGGTCCTTCTGGATGTGGAAAAACAACAACTCTTAGAATGATTGCGGGTTTTGAAACTCCAACAAGTGGACAAATTTTATTAAATGGTGAGGATATCACTCGTATTCCTCCTCACAAAAGACCAATTAACACGGTCTTCCAAAGATATGCTTTATTTCCATATCTAAATGTTTATGATAACGTCGCATTTGGTTTAAAACTTAAAAAGATTCCATACGAAAAAACCAAAAAAGATGGAACAGTAGTGACCAAGATGCGTCATTTAACTCGTGAAGAGATCGATGCGAAAGTGATGCGCGCTTTAAAAATTATTGATTTAGAAGACTTAGAGACTCGTGATATTTCTACTCTTTCGGGTGGTCAACAACAAAGAGTGGCAATTGCTAGAGCGATTGTTAATGAACCAGAAATCTTACTTCTAGATGAACCTTTAGGTGCTCTTGACCTCAAAATGAGAAAAGAGATGCAACTTGAATTAAAGGATATGCATAAGAAACTTGGCATCACCTTTATTTATGTTACTCACGATCAAGAAGAAGCGTTAACTATGAGCGATACAATCGTGGTTATGAAAAGTGGAGAAATCCAACAAGTCGGAACCCCAATTGATATTTATAACGAACCAGTAAGTGCCTATGTCGCTAACTTCATTGGTGAATCTAATATTTATAACGCTACTATGGTTGGCAAGCTCAAAGTAAAGTTCTTAAATCATGTCTTTGACTGCGTTGATGATTTCCCTCTTAACGAAAAAGTTGATGTTGTTGTTAGACCTGAAGACGTAGAAATCACTGTCATTAAAGGTGAAGTAAAATCCGACAAGTTAGTGGCAAAAATCACCAATAAAATCTTTAAAGGCATTCACTATGAATACGTTTTAGTGGTTGGTAAATCAGAAATAGTTGCCCAGTCCACTAAAGACTATCCTTTAGAAAGTGCAGTCTATATTGATTTTGAACCGGAAAATATTCAAATCATGAAGAAAGAATTAACTAAGAACTTATATCCAGAAGCTTACTTAGATAAAAATAATAAACTTATTATTTCCGACGCTAAATTTGATGTCGATGTTTCTCAATTATTAAAAGATAGTCACGTTGATGATGAACTTTATTTAATTGCGGAAAACGGCAAAAAATATGATTTAGATGATGCGGATGTGATCGCTGAAATCGGCTTAGGCGATATTGAAATTGTTGATGGTTACGATAATGGTAACGCTAACGGTGTCGTGGTCTCTACTATTTATATTGGTGACCACTGGCAAGTTATCGTCCGTACTCAAGAAGAGGAAGACTTTGTTGTTGATACCCAAGATACTTGGAACGAGGGCGACTTAGTTTCTGTTATTGTTAAACCAGAAAAGATTTCATTAACCTTGAAAGGAAATATTGATAAATATGAAGTCGAATAAGGCGAAACGCTTTTTCACTTTACAAAGAAAATACCTTTCGATTCCATACATCGTCTTTTTAGTGTTATTCATTATTGTGCCGATAGGAATTGTCATGTTTTATGCTTTTACCTATGAATACACTGACCCTGTCACTGGGACGAAATTTATTTCTGCCTCTGGTCAAGCGTTTTTAAATTTCTTTACTAGTTGGAGCAAATGGAATGTTTTATTTGTCTCCTTATTTATCGCCACTTTAACAACATTAATATGTTTGTTAATTGGTTTCCCTCTCGCCTACTTCTTAGCAGACAAGAAAGTCAATAAGAACGCGGTATTTATTACTTTATTTATCGCCCCTATGTGGATTAACTTCGTCTTACGTACCGGTGCAACACGTGACTTATTAACTTGGATGGGAATTAATGGAGGAAATCATCCTTATATTGCAACTTTAATTGGTATGGTCCAAAACTATTTACCATTTGTGATTCTTCCTTTATACACAACTATGTTGAAGTTAGATAAATCGCAAATTGAGGCTGCTAGAGATTTAGGAGCTAATCCTACTCAAGTCTTTATTAAGAATATTCTTCCTCAAGCTTTCCCAGGTATTGTTTCAGCTTGTTTAATGACTTTTATGCCAACAATGTCTAGCTATGTTATCTCTGATGTTTTATCTGAAGGTAAAATTACCTTATTTGGTAACTACATCGAATTAGAATTCACTAATAAAGCATGGCATGATGGCTCTTTCATGGCTTTAATCATGTTAGTGTTCATTGGCTTAACTATGCTCATCTCTCAAAAGTCTTCTAAAGAAGGCAAAAAGGAGGGCGGATCATGGTAAAGAAAATTATTGGTAAGTCCTATATCTGGCTTATTTTAATCTTAATGTATCTTCCTGTTTTGGTCTTAATTGCGTTCTCTTTTACTGAATCAGTAAACATTGGCCAATGGGCAGGATTCTCCTTTAACTTATTCCCTAGATTATTCCAATCTAAGGAAATTATGATTGCTTTAGGTAATACTGTTTTACTTGCGGTTATTTCTGCAGTAGTGAGCACCATTATTGGTACTTTAGGAGCAATTGGAGCGTATTATTCAAAACGTAGAATGAGAAACGCTTTAGATTTAGCCACTCAAATTCCAGTTGTTAATGCCGAAATCGTTGTTGCTTTCTCTTTAACAGTGATGTTTGTTTTCTTAGGAAAAATCTTTAAGGCGATGGGTGGAGATAGCTATATCTTCTCATTCTGGACTTTATTAATTGGACATTGCTGTTTATCCTTACCATTTGTCTATATTTCTGTGAAACCAAAATTACAACAAATGGATCCAAGTTTATACGAAGCTGCCTTAGATTTAGGAGCCTCGCCAACCAAAGCTTTATTTAAAGTTATTGTTCCAGAAATTATGCCTGGTGTATTATCTGGATTCTTACTCTCAATCACTTTATCCTTAGATGACTTTATTGTTACTGCCTTTACTAGAGGTAGTGGCTTACTCTCTGGAAGTAAGAATATTGAAACCTTATCAACCTTGGTTCAAGCCAAGATTAAAAAAGGACCTATTCCTCCAGAAATGAGAGCTTTAACAACAATCTTATTTATCGCTGTCATCTTAGCGGTTATTGGTATTACGGTTTATCGTAACCATCAAGAAAAGAAACTCAATCTTTCTAAAAGGAGGGCTGGATAATGAAAAAGATTAATAAAATCCTTCTTTTATCTCCTATCTTTTTAGCGATGAGTGGTGGCCTTACTAGCTGTGGCAGTAATGATGTAGCTGAGAAGTTCACATTAAAAATCATCAATAGTGAAGATTATATCTTCATTGATGAAGAAGATCCTTCTAATAACATGACCGAGCAATTTAAAAGTTATGTCAAGAAACTCGCTGACACTCCAATTGAAGAGGGCGGTATTGATCCTAAATACGCAAATGTCGATGTTGTTTATGACACTAGTGACACTAACGAAACTCTTTATAGTGAACTTCAAACCGGTAAATCTGATTACGACTTAATTAACGTATCTGATTATATGGCCCAAAAAATGGTTTCTGAAGGACTTGTTGTGCCTTTATTAGCAGAAGGTGAAACTAGAGAAGATAAATTAACTAATTATATGGATTATGCTTCACCAACTTTAAGAGGCAGATTAGATAACATTACCGCTCCTATTTATTCGGAGTGGGTTGATGATCCAGATCACCCAGGAGAAAAAGTTCATAAATATGCTAAACTTGAAGATTATGCAGTTGGCTATATGTGGGGAACTTTAGGTATTTTATTTAACCCAGAATATGGTGCTTATTCTAACTATGATGTTTCTGAAGTTATTGAAGATATGCATTATTCTTTCTCAGCGTTATGGAATACAAAATATAACGGTTCTATTTCTATTAAAAACTCCATGAGAGATACTTTTGCTGCCGGTTTAATGAAAGCATATGAAGAAGACTTTATTTCTTTAAAAGAAAACTTAGATGACGGCATTTATGATATAGATACGTATATGGCAGAATATGCGAAAGTATTTAATGGAGAAAAAGAAAATAACTTTAATGTTGTCGTTAATAATGTTCAAAATTCATTAAATAGTCTTAAGAATAACATCTTCGGTTTAGAAGTTGATAGTGGTAAACAAGATATTGTTACCGGCAAGATTGGAGTTAACCTTGCCTGGAGTGGCGATGCGGTTTACTCTATGGACCAAGCTGAAGATGGTAATTTAGTTGGTGAAAATCAATCTACTTTATATTACTGTGTCCCTGAACTTGGTAGTAACCTTTGGTTTGATACTTGGGTCATGCCTAAAAACGATAATAGAAGCGAAGAAAGAAGAGAGCTTGCTTTAATGTTCTTAGACTTTATGTCTGATCCTGCTAATGCCTCTCAAAATATGGATTATACAGGTTATACTTCCTTTATCGGTGGAGGAGATATCTTAGAATTAGTTAGAGACTGGTATGATATCAGAACTGATGAAATCTACGAAGAAGTCGAAGTTAAACAATATAACTACGAATATTATCAAGTTTATGCGGTTCATGATGATGAAGTGGAAGAAAATAAAGATTTCTTTGCTTTAGATTATCCTGACTTTATGAAGGATACTCATGACGCTACTAAATATGAATATTTGTTATATTACTTTGTACCATATTCTTATGTTGATGAATCTACTGGAGAAGAGGTTGCTGTTGATGAGCCTGAATCAGTCGAAGATTTATTAGATGAAGAACATTCTTATCCAGTTCTTGTTGATGATGAGACTCAAAAGAAATATGGCGATCTCACAATTGTTGATAGAGAATTAGAACCTGAAGAAGTTTTGGAATATGACATCGTGGATTTATCCTATTTCTTCAACGGTACTTTAGATGGAAGTGACTATGAAGAAGATGTTGACACAATCTTTTATAGCAATAGCTATTACGCTAGAACTGAAGACGGAGAACCTTATACATTTATTGATGGAGAAGTTGAACATCTTAATAATTCTGTCGGTAGACAATTCTTCACTCAATATCCAGATGAAGCGACTATTACTAGATGCGCGGTTATGAAGGATTTTGGCGAGAATAATAAACTTGTTATGAAAATGTGGGAGGAATTTAAAAGCGATCCTCTTCCAACTTCGTCCTTAGTGATCTTTATTGTCATTATTGCTTCTGGAATTGCTTTAGGTGCGATTATCGTCACTAACAAAATATTAGTGAAACGCATCCGTAAGAAAAGAATTAGAAAAGAGCAAAAATAACACTCTTTCTTGAATAGAAAAAAACGCAGTGATAGAATACCTATCGCTGCACATGGTTCCTTAGCCAAGTCTGGTAAGGCAATTGACTGCAACTCAATGATCGAGGGTTCGAATCCCCCAGGAACCTCCAGCAAAATAAAACATTAATAATGTTATTGAAAGAAATTGTTAATGTGATAAAATCATATAGCACAAAAATCGTGCGCTAGTAGCTCAGTTGGATAGAGTGCAACACTACGAATGTTGAAGTCAGGGGTTCGAATCCTCTCTAGCGCGCCAACTAGTGCTATAAAAGAAATCGGGACGTAGCGTAGCTTGGTATCGCGTCTGCTTTGGGAGCAGAAGGCCGCAGGTTCAAATCCTGTCGTCCCGACCACTCGATTACTACTGACACAATAGATAGTGTTGTGCCAGTTTTTTTGTATTTTTCTGCAAAAAATGACCTTTTTTGAATAAAGCCATTTTTACTTTTCAGTTCCTCTATAGTTCTACAAATTTGTAGCATAGAGACTTGTTAGCAGTCATAATTGCTTAAAAATGGAGATCATTATTTTCATAAACCAGGGCAACTTAAATGTATAAAAAACGGATTAATGAATTTATGTTTGGTGATTTGTGATTTTTTTTGTGACACATTTGTGACAAATAGTGAAATATAATAGCACTATAAATTAATATTTTGGAGGTAACTACATGAAAAAATTATTGGCAACTTTATTATTAGTTAGCTCTTTATGTTTAGTCGGATGTTCACAAAGTGAATCTTCAGGTTCCGCTAAAAGTAAATTAGAAGGTAGTGGATATAGCGCTACTATTTATAACGCTGAACAATCATTAGCCAAATATAGTGATTATTTTAAGTTTACAGGTACTTCTTTAGCGGATTCTATTGTTGCTCTTAAAGGCGAAGATGCAAATCGTGATTATTTCTTATGTTTCTATTTCTCAGATACATCAAGCGCATCAACATTCTTAGACGCTAATATTGCCGAATTAAATAGAGCAGCAGAGACTAATATTGGCTCTAACTTAAAAGCAACTGTAGGATTAAGGAATAACGCTGTTTATAGTGCTTCTACCGTTTCTTTCTCAGTAGTGTTCTAATTAATCGATAATCACAATCAAAAACCAAAAATACGAGATTATATCTCAATTTTGGTTTTTTTTATTTGTAAACTCGTTATAATAAATACGTGCGTACATTAACTTTGCTATTTGTGAATACAAATACAAAATCACTCGAAAGTCTTTTGCTTTCTTCATTTTTAAGTGATGAAAATATCAAGGAATTATCTAGATATAAACTAGAGGAAACCAAAAAAGAAAAAGCAATCTCTATGATTTTAAAAAACAAATATATTGGTGAATATTATCTTAATGAATCTGGCAAGCCTTTAAGTAAAAGTTGTTTTTTTAATATCTCTCACTCTAAAGGATACGTAGTCTTTATTAAAGATGATGTCCCAATAGGAGTGGATATAGAAAAGATAAGACCAGTTGAAGACGATTTAATAAATTACATCTCTTCAAGCGAAGAAAAGAAATATATTACAAGTGATCTAAAATTCTACGAGATCTGGACTAATAAAGAGTCGCTTACAAAATGTCTAGGAACAGGAATAAAAGAAAAAATAAAAGATATTCCTTCTCTTCCGTTAAACGATACGAAGATTTATAAAGAAAAAACTTACCGAAGCATAACAATTAAATATTTAGATTCTCTGATCACAGTCACAAGAGAATCAATAGAACCATTTGAAATCAAAATTCAGGAGGAAAACTTATGAATAAGAATTATACATTATCTAAAAGCGAACAAGGATTATATATCTCCTCACTAAATTCAGGAGATGCTTATAACCTCGCTAATACGATTAATTTAGGAAAAGATGTTTCTTTAGAAAGTGTTAATAAAGCTCTTAAAGCGGTTTTTGAAGCACATCCATATTTATTCACTGTCTTATCAATTGATGAAGAAGGTAATATTACTAAACACATCGAAAAAGAAGACGTCAAAGTTAAGCTAGAAGAAGTTAAAGAAGTTAAAATTGATTCTAAACCTTATGAATTAAGTGATAAACATTTATACCGCTTTAAATTATTTAAAGTTGATGGAGAATTTATTTTCTATTTTGATTTCCATCACATCATTATGGACGGCACTTCCATTCATATCTTTGTAAGTGACTTCTTAAAAGCTCTTGAAGGAAAGAAATTAGAAACTGAAAAATCTGATGCGAATGAATTTTCCCTTAAAGAAGTAGAAGACATAAAGTCTAAAAAATATGTTGAGGCAAAAGACTACTATGAAAAACTAGTGGGAGGAGTAGAAACTGACTCTACCCCAGTAGAAGATAAACAAGATAAAGAAGTTTCTTGGGGTAATATCCGTATTCCTTTAAAAGTTACAGATAAAGAAGTTAAAGAATTAACTAAAAAACTCAAAATTAAAACCTCTAGCTTCTTTTTAGGAACTTTCTCTTACTTATTAAGTAAGATTAATATGGAAAATGAATCCTTATTCTTAAGTGTCCATAATGGAAGAGATGAGACAGTACTTAATAGTGTGGGTTCTTATGTTAAAACTTATCCACTTTATTTAAGTTACACTGATGAAGATAAGGTATCTGAATATTTACTTAAAACTAACGAAGAACAAATTGAAAATGTTAAACATAATATTTATCCTTTCGCCGATTTAGCTAAAGACCTTGGGGTAAGCGCTGATGTCTTATTTGCTTATCAAGGTGATTATTTCTATTCTGGTGAATATAAAGGTAAATTAGTGGAAGTCACGCCTTTACTTAGAAAAGACGGCAAAGAAAAACTTAGTATCGAACTTCATAGATTAAACGGAAAATATATAATCTGGGTTGAACATCGAGCGGATTTATATAACGAATCTACAATTAGACACATCATCAAAATGTATGATGTTGTTAATTCGGAATTCTTAAAGAAAGAAAAATTAATCGATATCGATTTAGTTGATGAAGAAGAAAGAAAACTTCTTGATTCGTTTAATAAGACTAATTTCCCATATATCGAAGATAATAAGACTATCTTAGATGACTTCTTAGAAGTAGTGAAAAAACACCCAAATGAAGTCGCAGTGGTCTTTAAAGATAAAAAATATACATATAAAGAAGTTGATGAGATTTCGACTAGGATCGCTAATGAATTAATTAGATTAGGGGCTAAAAAAGAGAAAGTTGTTTCTATTTTAGTAAAAAAATCTGAATATATCGTTTTAGCCTCTTTGGGTGTTATTAAGTCTGGAGCTGCGTATCAGCCGTTAGACCCAACTTATCCTAAAGATAGATTAACATTCATGGTTAAAGATTCTAGTGCGATTATTTTAATTAGAGATAGAGAATTAGATGATTTAGTCGATGACTTTAAAGGCAAAGAATTATTTACTGATGAACTTTTATCTTTAAAAGATAATACAGAAATTAAATCTCGACCATCGCCAAAAGATTTATTCATTATGCTTTATACTTCTGGCTCTACTGGAGTTCCTAAAGGCGTAATGCTAGAACACGGCAATATCTTCTCTTTCTGTAGATATTATCGACAAGAATTTAATTTTGGAGTGGGATGTAAAAACGCTGCTTACGCGAGCTATGGCTTTGATGCAGATATGATGGATTTATATCCAGCTTTAACTAGTGGAGCAACTGTCTGTATCATTCCTGATGAGATGAGACTCAACCTAGTGGAGTTAGGTGAATATTATAATAAAAACCAAATTACTCACGCATTTATGACTACTCAAGTGGGTCGTCAGTTTGCTAGTGAGATTGAAGTCAAATCTTTAAAATATTTTGCTGTTGGAGGAGAAAAGTTAGTTCCTATGGATCCTCCTAAAGGCTATAAATTCTATAACTTATATGGACCTACCGAAGGTACAGTCTTCTGTACTCTCCAATTAGTGGACAAATTCTATCACCGTATCCCGATTGGAAAATGCTTAAGTGATTATAAGATTTATGTCTTAGACAAAAATAAAAAGAGATTACCAGTATTAACTAGCGGTGAACTCTATATTTCTGGACCTCAAGTGGCAAGAGGCTACTTAAATCGAGAAAAAGAAAATTCTGAAGCTTTCTTAACTAACTGGTTCACCAAAGAAGAAAAATTTGAAAAATTATATAAAACCGGTGACATTGTACGTTTATTAGAAGATGGGACGATTGATTTTATCGGAAGAAAAGACGGACAAGTGAAGATCCGCGGCTTTAGAGTGGAACTTTCGGAAGTGGAAAAAGTAATTAGAGACTTTAAAGATATTAAAGACGCGACTGTTAAAGATTTCACTGACCCAAGTGGAGTGAAATACATCGTCGCTTATGTCGTCAGTGATAAAAAGATTAACGTTGAAGAACTTAATAACTTTATCTTAGAAAGTAAGCCTCCATATATGGTGCCTGCTTACACTATGCAAATTGATAAGATTCCTCTTAATCAAAACCAAAAAGTTAATAAAAGAGCCTTACCAGTACCTGAACTTAAAGTTGAAGAAATGGTGGCGCCGAGAAACTCCGATGAACAAGATATCTTTGATATCTTAAAAGGTGTATTAGGGCACGACCAATTCGGTGTCACTAACGACATCTTTGAAGTGGGCTTAACTTCTGTTAGCTCTATTAGATTTACAATTCTATTATCAAAGAAATATAACAAGTCTGTGGATAATGGTGATTTAAAAGCTCATTCCACAATTGCTTCTTTAGCGGAGTTTTTAGCAAATAAAGAAGAAGACAAGACTTTTGAAGTTTTAGATGAATACCCTCTTACTAAAACTCAAGAAGGTATTTTTGTCGAATGTGTTTCTAAACCTAATAGCACAAACTATAACATCCCTTATCTATTCAAATTAGATAAAAAGATGGATTTAGCTAAACTAAAAGAAGCAGTTAGCAAAACAATTGATAATCACCCTTATTTAAAATCTATTCTTCATATGAATGATAGTGGGGATATTGTCGCTAAAAGAAATAATAGTCCTGCTAAAGTTGAGATTCTTAAAAAAGAAATTGATATTAAATCTTTAGTAAGACCGTTTGCTATTTTAGACGGCGAGTTATACCGTGTAGAAATCTATGAAGGAAAAGAGAATTATCTCTTCTTAGATTTCCATCACATCTTATGTGACGGTACTTCTGAAGCGATTATTTTAGGTGATATTGATAAAGCATATTTAGGAAAAAAATTAACTCCAGAAACCTATAGTGGTTATGAAGTTGCGCTTCAAGAAAAAGAAGATTTGGCCTCACCTAAACTAGATCAGGCTAAAGCCTACTATAACGAAGTTCTTAAAGATGTAGATGGAGAATACACTTTAAAGAAAGATTTGAAGATCGAAGAAACTTCTAAACTTCAATCTGTTGACTATGAACTAGAATTAGATAACGAGTTAGTTAGTAAATACGTTAGTTCAAATAAACTCACAAATAACGCATTATTTAACTTTGCATTTGCTTTCACATTATCTAAATTCATCTATAAAGATGACGCCTTATATGAGACTATCTATAACGGTAGAAAATCTTCGAAAGTGATGAATAGCGTTTCGATGTTTGTTAAAACCTTACCAGTTTATATCAAATACGACGAGGAAGATTTGACTCTAACAAAAGTTAAAGAGATGCAAGAACTCTTATCTGGCTTAGAGGGAAACGACTTATATTCCTTTGGTGATGTCGCTAATGACTATAACTTAAAAGCGGATGTCATCTTTGCTTATCAAGGCGATAACTTTAATTTTGAAACTTTAGGAGGTTTTAAAGTCACTCCAATTTTAATGGAAAGTGAAACCCCTAAGAGTGATTTTGGCTTAGATGTTTTCTTAGAAAACGGTAAGTACCGCGCTCATTTTGAATGGGATCAAGCTGTGTACACTAAAGACACCATTGATTCATTTAAACGTTTATATGAATTAGTCTTAAATGAGTTATTAACTAAAAAGAATATCAAAGATATAAACTGCTTGCCTGAGTTTGATAAAGCTCAATATGAGAAGTTTAATCAAACTGAAGTTGAAATGCCTAAAGACATTACTGTTAATAAGCTAGTTGAAAAACAAGCTAAAGAAAAACCAAATAAAGTGGCAGTAGTGGCCAAAAACGGTAAATTAACTTATCAAGAACTCAATGAATCCGCGAATAAAGTCGCTCACGCTTTAATTAAAGAAGGCGTGAAACTTGCGGATTGTGTTGTGATGTTTATGCCTCGAATTAAAGAAGCATATGTTGTTAGACAAGGTATTGTGAAATCTGGTGGAGCCTTTGTTCCAGTTGATCCAAAATATCCAGATGAAAGAGTGAGTTATATTATTACTGACTCAGGCTCAAAATTATTAATTTCCACCCGTGAAATTATTAAGCAAAAACAAGATTTAATTAAATCCACAAAAGTGAAGGCTTTAGCGATTGAAGATCTTTTAGAAAGTAAAGAGAATAAAAATCCTGATGTTAAGATTCCTCTTTCTTCTTTGGCCTATGTCATCTATACTTCTGGCTCAACCGGAAAACCAAAAGGCGTGATGATTGCCCATAAGAACTTATTTAACTATGTTTTAGATGGCTCTAACTTAGCAACAACATATTATCGAGATATTGGAGAAGACTGCGTAAGTTGTTCCTTTGCTTCATTATCATTTGATGCTTCTTTGCAAGAAGAATTTGTTCCATTAACTCATGGTTATACTGCAGTAATCGCGAGCGAAGAAGAAATTGAAAACCCAATGTTACTTGCGAAAACTTTAAAAGAAAATCACGTGAAATATATGTTCATGACCCCATCATTTGTGTCTAACTTATTAGATATTGATGTCTTCGTGGACGCTTTAAAAGAATTTAAATATTTAGATATGGGTGCTGAAGCTGTACCTATGGAATTATGCAACCGACTTAGAAATTTAGGAGTTAACGCGAATATTTTAAATGGATATGGTCCAACTGAAACTACAATTACCGCGACTTACGCTTTAGTTAAAGATAAATATATGACTATTGGTAAGCCAGTTGCGAACTCTAAAGTTTATGCTTTAGATAAATATGGACATATTTTACCAATTAACGCCATTGGCGATTTAACTATTGCTGGAGAATCAGTTGGTCTTGGTTACCTAGGTCTACCAGAAAAAACTAAAGAAGCCTTTATTGAAATTAACGGCTTAAAAGCTTATCGAAGTGGTGATATGGCTAGAATCAACAGTGAAGGTAACGTTGAATTCTTTGGTCGACTTGATAACCAAGTGAAATTAAGAGGGTTAAGAGTGGAACTCGATGAAATTGAAAGAGTCCTTAACTCCTATAACTCAGTTACTAGAAGTATTATTTTAGTTAAACAAAGCCCTGAAGGAGACTATTTAGCGGCATACTTTACTGCTTCAAGCCAAGTTAATAAAGATCAATTACTTGAACATATGGGTAAATATTTAACCCCATACATGGTTCCTAAAGTGGTGATGCAGTTAGATAAATTCCCACTTACCCCTAACGGAAAGATCGATAAGAAATCACTTCCAGAAATTGAAGTTAAAGAAGAAAAGAAAGAAGTGAAATCTGCTTCTAATGAATTAGAAGAAAAACTCTTAACATTATTTAAGAAAGCTTTAGGTAAAGATAATGTTGGAGTAGATGATGACTTCTTTGAAATGGGAGGTACATCTTTAAGTGTTTCTAAAGTAGCGATGCTCGCTTTAAATATGGGTTTACCAATTGCCTATGGCGATGTCTTTGATTACTCTACTGTCTTAGAACTTGAAAAACATATCAATTCTCTTTCTGGAGTGGAAACTAGTGAACCTACTAAAGTAGAGTCTAAAGAACAAAAAGCTGAACTTGGTAGTTTAGCCCATAACGTTGTTGAAGAAGTTAATGACACTAAAGATGAATATAAAGTTAACAAAGTCTTATTAACTGGCTCTACTGGTTTCTTAGGCATTCATATTTTAAAAGAATTATTAGATCAAAAGGTTGCTACTATCGCTTTAATTAGAGGTGGAAAGCTTAATCCAAAAGATCGTTTATTAGGCTTATTAGCGTATTATTTTGATTCCCCTTTAACTGAAGAAGTAGACAAATATGTCACTGTAGTGGACGGGGATGTCACTGATGAGACTTTAGGCGAGAAACTTAAAGATTATGATTTCAATTTAATTATTAACTCCGCTGCAATAGTGAAGCACTTTGCAAATGACGATATCATCGAACACGTTAATGTTGGAGGCGTGAAAAACTTAATTAAAATCGCTAAAAAGAAGAAAGTAAGATTAGTCCAAATCTCAACTCTATCTGTCGCTGGCGAGAATATTGATGAGAAATTTGCTCCATCCTTTAGGATGAAAGAAGATATGTTAGACTTCGGTCAAGACGTTTCTAATAAATATGTCCACTCTAAATTTGATGCTGAAAAAGCATTGCTAGAAGCCGTAGATAAAGAAGGATTAGATGGCAAGATTATCCGTGTTGGTAACTTGATGAGTAGACAAAGTGATGGAGAATTCCAGGCTAACTCAATTACTAACGGCTTTATGAGAGACTTAAAAGGCTATGCTACATTAAAGGAATTCCCAGTGAATTCTATGGATGTTGAAGTTGACTTCTCTCCGATTGATGAAGTGGCTAAGACTATTCTTTTACTAAGTAAAACTCCAAGTAAATTCACCGTCTATCACTCTGCTAACTCACATATGGTACAGATGGGTGACATAATCTATGTCTTAAATGAACTTGGCTTTGATATTAAAGTTGTCAGTGATGACGAATTCTTAAAATCAATGAAAGAGATGATGTTAGATGATTCTAAGAGCATGTTAGTCTCATCCTTAATCTCTTATTCTAGTAGTGATATGCACACTCATAGCTTTATTTTGAGTGATAACGAGTTTACTAATAAGAGTTTATATCACTTGGGATATAAGTGGCCGATTACTGATTATCAATATTTAAAGAATGCGATTGAGTCGCTTGACACTCTTGGCTTCTTTGAAAGGACTGATTTATGAGTACGACCTTAAAAAGAAATTCCAAGCTTATCAATCGTAAGTTTATTACTTATCTTATTCCTTCTATTTTGATGATCTTTGCTATGCAGTTCGGTTCATTAGTAGATGGAATCTTGGTTGGTAACTTTATCGGCAATGATGCTCTTAGTGCATCTAGCCTAGTTATGCCAATCTTATATATTATTCAAACACCTGGCTTTGCTTTAGGCATTGGAGGAGCAATAGTAGTTGCGACTTTACTAGGTAAAAGAGATGTAATAGGGGCTAAAAAAGCTTATTCCTTCTCTATGATTGTTGGAATGGGCATATCTATTGTGTTTGCCGCCATTGCTTATCCAATTGCTGGACCACTCGCCTCTTTATTTAGTGATGGTAGTGCTATCTATCAAGAATATGCTTCTCAATACATTTTAATGTCTTTAGTGACCGACCCAATTATTACCTTTGCTTTATTAATTGGCTCGTTTATGGCAGTTGATAATAATCCTAGACTATCATCACTTTTCTATATTGTTTCTAACGCCGCAAAAGTTGGTTTAGAAGTCCTATTAATTAAAGTGATGCAGCCATATGGGTATGGAATGATGGGCGCTGCTTTATCTACTGGCGCCGGTTATTTAGTAGGGGCAATTGTGACCATCTTCTACTTTATAAGTAAGAAGAGAATGTTAACCTTAACTTTCAAAATTAAAAATAGTGGTGCTAAGAGCATTTTTAAAGCGACATCCACAAGTGCGATTAACATGCTTTTGACCGCGATACAAATGCTTATTGTTAATATTTTTATTGGTAAATTACTTGGCAATGAAGATTTGTTACTTTATGGATTAGTTTCTAATATGGTCTTCTTATTTGACCTACTTTGTGGTGGAGTTCTTAACATTATTCCTAATTTGTGCGGCATATTTTATGGAGAAAAAGATTATTATTCGCTTAAATCCGTTGCTAGAAAAATTTATTGGATAAATATCGGTATTACTGTCTTTGTTTCATTATTTGTTTTGATATTCCCTAATGCGTATTGTGCGATATTTGGAGCGGATTATACTGGAGATATCGCCAGAATCAATACTGTTTTATGGGTTTATCTTATTTCTTTCATTCCCTATGAAATTAATAAGTTCTCCACAAATTATTATCCAACCATTGATAAGAATGTCTCTTCAATGGTTACAGTCTTCTTAAGAGAATTAGTGATTGTTTTACCTTTAACTTTGGGCTTATTACATACTAGTGATCCTCTCATGGGGTACTGTATGGCGTGCTGGATTAATGAACTAGCTACAGTAATAATTGTTTATATCTTTATCCACTTCTATAACAAAAGAAAGAAATATAGAAGTATCTTTATGCTTGAAAAGCTTGATGTTGATTCATTTGATGTCTCACTAGACAATAATGAACAAAATGCTTCAATTGTTTCTGAACAAATTACTGAATTTGCGAAAAGTCATAATATTCCAAATAGAGAAAGTCAAATAGTGGGACTTGCAGCTGAAGAGATGGTGGATAACATCATTAAACACGGCTATAAGAAAAATAGCCACAATTATATCGATGTTAATTTAAAACTCTTCAAAGATAACTTATTATTAAGAATAAGGGATGATGGAGTGCCATTTGACCCTACTAAGGTAGAGTTTGATGAGAAAGAAGAATATTCCACAAGCGGATTAAAACTTATCAAAAACATTACCGATAAGATGTCTTATATGCGTATACTTAACTTAAATAACACAGTGTTTGAAATAAAACTTAAAGGAGAATAAATATATATATGGAAATTTCTATTAAACACGGAGAGCAATTAGTGGTTGCTCTAAAAGGAAGATTAGACACAGTCACTTCCGTTGAATTTACTGACACCCTCTCTAAAGAGGAAATTAAAGAAGAAGTAGTAGTTATTGAAGCTAAAGAACTTGAATATATTTCTTCAGCAGGTTTACGTGCTTTATTAGCCCTTAAAAAATCTTTAGCGGCATCAAATAAAGCTTTAGAAATCCATAACTTAAATCCAGTTTGCCAAGAAGTCTTTAAAGTGACTGGATTTAACAACATTTTAACTGTTAAATAGTTATTTTATGAAAGATAAGAAGCGTTTCCATTTTCCAATACTTCTAAAAGTGATTTTACTTGGAATAATCGCTTCTTTTATCGCGGGCACAGTCGCTGTAGTTGTTAGTTATAACAACATGATTAGCAAAGCTAAAGCTGACTTAGAATCTGATGGTATTGCCGCGCTAGAATATGCTAATACTTACTATGATTTAGATTCTAGTACTCGTAGAACAAGTTCTTTTGAAACAGTTCAAGAGAAGGTAATGGAAGGATATGATCTTGTAAAAGATGTAGAACTATCTGATTATCCATCTTTTGAAGCTTATGAAAAACAATTTGAAAAAGCTTACCCATTCTTTTATCCAAAGGGACTTCCTGGTAGCCAAGCTTATTTTGAATTTAAAAGAGCCTATAGTGATATAACAGATGTTTTGTTCAACGCTTCATTTTATGCATCACAATATACATTTTATGCGATGAAAGATCCCGCTAATCCAAATCGCTTTATTTTCATAACTGATTCTAGAATGGACACATCAAAGGAAAAGAATATTTTCTATTTCTGTGTTGGTAGCCATTACAATATAAAACCAACTGATCAAGTTTATGATATCGGGCATAGTTATATTAAAGGCTATAAATTAGGGTCATACGAAACTAAATTTATTGAAATTAAAAGTGATGACAGTGGTGTAGTTGAGACTATTGGCTATATGTTCGTAGCATATGAAACTAGTAAAGTGGCTAGTGACTACGCGCCTATTTTAAGAAATGAAATTTTAATTCTTTTAGGTAGTGGACTTGCAGTTATTATTTTATATGCAATTTTGTCTTACTTTATGTTTGTTAGAAACATCAATAAACTCAACAAAGCGGCTTTAGATGTTTCTAATCAATTAAAGGCCAATAAGCCATTTAAAACTATTGATCCAAATATTAAGTCTCACGATGAAGTCAAGACACTAGTAGACTCATTTATCTTAATGCAAGACCAGCTTGTCAACTATGTTGATATCATTAAAAAGGACGCGAAAGATAAAGAGAAGATTAATGCTGAACTTGAAATTGCTAGTAAGATTCAACTAGAAGCTTTACCAAAAGCAAAATTTGATGATCGTGAAGCTTCAATTAGAACATTTATTAAACCTGCTAAAGAAGTTGGTGGTGATTTCTATGATTACTTCTATTTAGATGACCACCGTTTAGCGGTGTTAATTAGTGATGTCTCTGGTAAAGGTATCCCTGCTAGTTTATTTATGATGAAGGGCAAGGAATTAATTAAGTCTGCAGTTCAATCTTATAAAGATCTAGTCGACGCCATTAATAGCGTGAATAATATGCTCACTAAAAATAATAATGAACTATTATTCATTACTTCCTTTATTGGTGTGATTGATTTTGAAAAGAATGAAATTACATATATCAACGCTGGACATGAAAAACCTTATATTGTCTCAAATAACAAAGTGATTAAATTAGAAGGCGAATCTAACGTTGTTTTAGGTGTTGAAGAAGATTATAAGTTTAAGAAAGAATCTCATAAGTTTAATAAAGGTGATTATTTATTGATGTTCACTGATGGATTAAATGAATCCATTAATAAAGAGGAAGAAGAATTTGGCTATCAAAGAATTGAAGAAACAATTAAAGATACAAGTAATTTAGCCTTAGAAGAAGTGATTAATAAATTAAACGATAATCTTAATTTCTTTACTGGTAATAAAGAACAATTTGATGATATCACCATGGTTCTTATCAAAAATAAAGAAGCAAAATTAGATTTACATTATGAGAAAAAAGACTATGAGATTATTAATGACATCATTGATAAATTTAATGATTCCTTCTCATATTTAGATGAAAATAAAAGAGCATCAGTAGGCATCGTTATTGATGAATTAGTGAATAATTTAGTTTCTTATGAGAAACGTGATGATTTAATTATTGATATTCATTTTGAATATAACAAAGATGAATTGAAATTAGTTATTGCCTCTAATGGAGATGACTACGACCCATTTAAGAATCATAAAGAAAAGTTCCTAGATAAATTCCATTCAGAGATTTCTCCTGGTGGATTTGGCCTCATTATTGTTAAAGATTTAACTAAATCTCATAAATACACTTATAAAGATGGTCGCTCAATTATTGAATTAATTCTATAATCTTGACAAACAAGCGCTAAGCAGTTATCTTTTGGTTAGAAAGCTTGGACCCTAACGCTTATCGCTTGGGTCCTTTCTTATAAATTATGTGTATAAAGAAATATTAGCAGACTTTACTTTGTAAGTTTTATTAATTGTGCAATAATAGACATATGCCAAAATGTAAGAATTGTAATAATCGAATTGATAGATTCAACAAAGATCGTTGTCCAATTTGTGGAGTTACTTTTCCTTTTGAAGGTATGAATAGTGAGACAGTAGAAATCACTACTAATATTGATGTTGACGGAGTGGAAACCGATTATCGTCCTTGTAGAAAAAAAGAATTATTTTTATTCTTTGCTTTATTAGGGATTTTTGGCGCTCCTTTCTTCTATTTAAAAAAGAAAAAAGAAGGTATTATTCAACTTGTTTCTAATGTCACTATGATTGCTTTAATGTCGTTTTTATTAGCCTATTTCACTTCATTAGATGTCTTATATTCCATTCTTATTTCTATTGGCTCAATGTATTTATTAAATATCATCTTTGGTTTAGTTGTTATTGCTCAACCAAATTTAAAAGATGGTAATGACCAATTTGTAATTTAATTATGCAAAGATATTTCGCTGACATTATTAATAATGAAGTTATCTTATCTCAAGATGATATTTTTCATCTGACTAAAGTCATGAGAGCAAAAAATGGTGACTATATTGAAGTGGTGGATAAAGCCACTCATAAAGCCTATTTAGCGTTTATTGAATCAATTAATCCAGTTAAAATTCATATTCAAGAACCGATCCTAAAAGATAATGAACTTATTAAAGATGTTACAATCTTTTTTGCATTAGCGAAATCTGATAAAAATGAGTTTGTGATTCAAAAAGCTACTGAACTAGGTGCTAAAAAAGTAGTCTTATTTCAAGGTAAAAGAAGCGTTGTTAAGTTCTCTAATGATGATTTTAAAAGAAAAGAAGCTAGATATTTTGCAATCGCTAAAGAAGCCAGTGAGCAGTGCCATCGAGAATATATTCCAGTAATTAAATATGTTGACTCTATTAAAGGAGTTAAAGACTATTTAGAAGATCTTAATTTACTAGCCTATGAATTAGAAGCAGGTCAAGCCACAGATATCGAAAAAGAATTAAAAGAGCATAAATCTATTTCTATAATCATTGGTCCAGAAGGCGGCTTTGATGAAAGTGAAGTTAGTTTTCTTAAAGGATTAGGATTTAAAACTATATCTTTAGGAAAAAGAATATTAAGATGCGAGACCGCTGCGGTTTATGCTTTAAGTGTCATCTCTTATTTACTAGAAAAATAATATGAAAACATATACAACTATTTCTTTAGGATGCAAAGTTAACGCTTATGAAATAAGCGCTTTAACTTCGCGTTTAATCGAACTTGGTTATAAAGAAGATAATATTAATCCAGATATTGCAATTATTAATACCTGTTCAGTAACTGCCACTGCCGATCAAAAATCTAGACAGCATATTCGTAAATTAATTAATAATTACCCAAACGCTATTGTGGTGGTTATGGGGTGCTATTCTCAAGGACAACATGAATTTATCAAAAACGAAATAAAACCGGCGATTATTACTGGCACTTCTAATCGAGATAAAATCATTGAGGCAATTAGAGAATATGAGTTAACTCATAATCCTATTGATTTAACTAGTTCTAATCCTAGAAACTATGAATACGAAGAATTAGGTTTAACAACACATTTTGAAAATGTAAGAGCCTACCTTAAAATCCAAGATGGCTGTGATAATTTTTGTAGTTATTGTTTAATTCCTTATCGTAGAGGTAAAGCCAGAGATAGAGATCCTCAAAGCATTTTAAAAGAAGCAGAATATATTGTCTCTCAAGGATATAAAGAAATAGTGTTAACCGGTATCCACGTTGGTGGGTATGGCAAAAACAAAGAATATAACTTCTCTTCTTTAGTTAAAGATCTTTTAGATATTAAAGGTTTATATAGATTAAGAATTTCTTCTATTGAAGAAAGTGAAATAGATGACGAGTTAATTAAATTAATTAACACTAAAGATAATTTAGCGACACATTTTCATATTCCACTTCAAAGTGGAAGTGACACAGTATTAAAAAGAATGAATAGGAAATATAACTGTGAGCAGTTCTTAAATAAAATTAATCTTATTAAAAAAGCTTGCCCTCAAGTCACACTTACTACCGATGTAATAGTGGGCTTTCCTGGAGAAAATGAAGAAGAATTTAATGAGACATATGAATTTATTAAAAGATGCGGCTTTCATCAATTGCATGTTTTCCCATTCTCTTCTAGAGAAGGAACTTTAGCCTCTCGTATGCCAAATCAAATTGATCCGCGCATCAAAAAGCAAAGAGCTCTTAAATTAATTGAGTTATCCAATAGTTTGTGGGATAGTTACACAAACAAGTTTGTGAATAAAGAAGTTGAAGTTCTTGTAGAGCAATATGACAATAAGAATAAATGTAATATTGGACATACTTCTAATTATTTAGAAGTAAAAATACCTAGTGAAATTGATAAATCAGGACAAATTATAAAAACCATTTTCAAAAAGCAAGATGTAATCGAGTAAATTTAAGATTATTTAGAAAATGTCTAAAAATATTTGCTTTCCATTCATATAATGAATATAATAATCCTCGACTATTAGGAGGTTATCTTATGGCAGTCCCACAAAGAAGAATTAGTAAAACCCGTAAAAGAATGAGAAGAACTCACTTCAAACTCTCTGTTGAAGGATTAGTTACTTGCCCAAACTGTGGTGAAATGATTAAAGCTCACCATGTTTGTCCAAAATGTGGATATTACGCAGGTAAAGCTCAATATTTAGATGGTAAATTAGTAAAAGAAGAAAAGAAAGCTGCTCCAGCTAAAAAATCTTCTAAAGCTAAAAAAGTCGCTAAAGAAGAAGCAAAATAAGGGTCTAACTATAGACTCTTTTTTTGTTGTATAATATGAGATAGGAGAAAATTATATGTCATACAATAAATTAATTGACCACACCTTGTTAAAGCAAGACGCTCAACCTGAGCAAATCGTTAAATTATGTGAAGAAGCTAAAGAATTTGACTTTATGTCAGTCTGTGTTAATCCTGCTTATGTCCCTTTAGCAGCAGAATGCTTAAAAGGAAGCAATGTTAAAGTTTGTACCGTAATTGGCTTCCCATTAGGAATGAACTTAACTAGAACTAAAGTTGAAGAAGCTAAATTATGCATTGCTCAAGGAGCGGAAGAGATTGATATGGTTATCAATGTCGGCATGCTTAAAGCAGGACACGATGAATATGTAAAAGAAGAAATTAAACTTCTTAAAGAAGTCGCTGGTAAATTAGTCTTAAAAGTGATTATTGAAACTTGTTTATTAACTGATGAAGAAAAAGTTAGAGCCTGTAAATTAGCCAAAGAGGCTGGTGCGGACTTTGTTAAAACCTCTACTGGATTCTCTACTGGTGGAGCGACTGTTCATGATGTTAAACTCATGAGAGAAACAGTTGGTCCAGAAATGGGAGTTAAAGCTAGTGGGGGAGTAAGAACTCACGAAGACTTACTCGCCATGGTGGAAGCAGGGGCAAACCGTATTGGTACCTCTAACGGAACCAAAATTATCTAAATCATTGTTAAATGATTATTAAGGGCCTACAAAGGTCCTTTTTGTTACAAAAAGTGTTGACTTATATTAGTTAACACTAGTAACATAGTTAAAGCGTTATCGCTAAGGAGGTGAATATCATGCCAAAAGTCGTTGTTCGTGAAAATGAATCATTAGATGATGCACTCAGACGTTTTAAACGCCAAGTGAATAAAGCTGGTACGATCCAAGAAGCGAAGAAAAGAGAGTTCTATCTTAAACCTGGTTTAAAAAGAAAACTCAAATCCGAAAACGCTAGAAGAAAAAATCGTAAGTAATTACGATAGGTCTGGAGGGCCCTTAGACGAGCTACTCCGGAAAACATCGCGGAGTAGAGCAGCCTGGTAGCTCGTCGGGCCCATAACCCGGAGGTCGTGTAGTTCAAATCTCACCTCCGCAACCAATTAGTTTAGAAAGGTAACAGGTCTACCTTTGATAAGTACAGCCCCCAACAAGTAATTGTCATCTGTACGATAATAAATAGTCTTAGTGACTTGTACAAGCCTATTGGGGTAGGCGGCTATTTAAAGAAATAGGGAGAATTGATCTCCCTTTTCTTTTGCTTTTTTCTCTAATTCGTCTATTAGCATCTCGTCTTCTTTGGATAGATGCCAATTGGTATATGGCTTAGAAAATAATGTGATATCTATGTTTTCTAATCTAGTTAGACAAATATAAGCAGGCTTTAAATCATTTTTATTTGGATTAGTTTTCAATTGTTTATAATTGTTTGGATAATCTAATATCTTTTTTATATCATGAGTAATGAGATATCCACTTAAGACTATTCTACCTGCTATAGTGGTTTCGCTTACCATAACTACAATAAATGGATGATGGCCATAACGTTTATAAACACGAAAATGATATTTGTCTTTTCCGTTATATTTTTTGTATTTCATTTTTTTCTCCTTATTATATATAGAGTGGATTTTTTTGATTTTTTGGTAAAAAAATTTATTTTAAAAAGAAAATTTGAACACAATATATTTATATATTGATTAAAATAAAAAATTAAAGATAACAGTTGTCTTTGAATTGTAGACAACTAAACTATCTTCAAAATATTGTCTGCAACAATTTTATGCTTTATTAGGCTTATAAAAGTGTGAAAAAGGACAATCAAGAATTAATATTTATATAACAAAATAGAATGAAGTACACTTGTGTACTTTTTTCTTAATAATCCCATAAAAAGAAGAAAAATTAGCAATCTAGTTGACAGAGTGCTAAAAGTTGGTAAAATCATATATGTTAGCAGTTAAAGAGTTCAAGTGCTAAAAGGAGGCTAGTTTATGAAAGAAACAAAGCAATTTGAAACAGAAAGCAAAGAATTACTTAAC